>Ga0265338_10000969_pt1 | contig 48318 bp, 47 predicted proteins | sample 42126metaG_FD_193579 | JGI IMG/M metagenome (GOLD analysis project Ga0265338, IMG submission 193579) | Rhizosphere microbial communities from Carex aquatilis grown in University of Washington, Seatle, WA, United States - 4-21-26 metaG | ecosystem: Host-associated > Plants > Roots > Rhizosphere...
TCACTGTTACGCTGGCCGCATACTGGATAGGCACAAAGGTTCCCAACTTGGATCACTATCTTGTATGGCTGTTAGTTTTAGCCATGGTCGTGACCGTTGGTTCTCTTTTCGCCGGCGCCATGCGCACAAGACAAACTCGGGCCGCTTTTCGGCAGGCTCTGCGCGAAGAGTTTAACTATTTTTTCAAGCGCTAACTAGTTACGGTAGGCTTCGCCGCTTAGGCGGTCATCGCATTCCGCGCCGACAACTTGACGCCCGATGAACCTGGCGGCAACTTCAATATTGCTGGCGAAAAGTCTTTCCGCCTGGTCTGCCATGTAGACGTTGAATCCCCACGAACGCTGTACCTTTTGGCCGCCAAGATAACGACCGAGGGTCTTCTCTACATATAAAGCGGGGCCGAGGTTGAGAATCGCTTGGCGGTGGGCCACCAAAGCCGTATGTGCACTGTTTGCTAGGTAAGCAGCGTCAAGTCCGATCTCTAAATGAGCGTCCTGGATTGATTTAACGGCCATTTTTTAACCTATCATTTTCTTTAAATATTGGCCCGTGTAACTCTTTTTATTTTTGGCGACTTCCTCGGGCGTACCGGTAGCCACGATAAAACCGCCGGCTTCACCGCCTTCTGGGCCCATATCAATTATGTGATCGGCGTTTTTAATAACGTCTAGGTTGTGTTCGATGACTATCATCGAATTACCAGCATCGACTAAGGCGTGTAAGACATGCAGTAACTTCTCGATGTCGGCCATGTGCAGGCCGGTCGTTGGCTCATCCAGAATATAGAGGGTACGGCCAGTTGGGCGGCGTGACAGTTCGCTAGCCAGTTTGATGCGCTGGGCTTCGCCTCCGGAAAGCGTAGTGGCCGGCTGTCCAAGAGCGATATAGCCTAGGCCGACATCAACCAGGGTCTGCATCTTACGGGCGATAGAGGGGATGTTGGCGAAAAATTCCAACGCCTGCTCGCAAGTCATCTCCAGCACATCACTGATGGTCTGGCCCTTGTAGTGAATTTCCAGAGCCTCTCGGTTGTAGCGTTTGCCGTGGCAGACCTCGCAGGTGACATAGACGTCCGGCAGAAAATGCATCTCGATTTTAATCACGCCGTCACCGGCACAGTTTTCACAGCGTCCGCCTCTGACATTAAAACTGAAACGACCCGGCGTGTAGCCGCGCAATTTGGCTTCCGGCATGTCCGCGAATAACTCACGGATAGGCGTAAAGACGCCGGTATATGTCGCCGGGTTGCTCCGCGGTGTACGTCCGATTGGCGACTGGTCAATGACGATAGCTTTGTCCAGCTCCTTGATGCCTTCGATATCATCGTGCCGGCCGGGTACAGTTTGGGCTCGCATTAGCCGGGCGGACAGTTCTTTGGCCAAAATGTCGTTTATCAAGCTGGATTTGCCGGAACCCGACACGCCGCTAACGACCACCAATTGGCCAAGCGGGATTTCTACATCAATGTTTTTGAGATTATTTTCGCGAGCGCCGCGAATGACCAATTTGCGGTCGTTGCCCGGCCGACGTTTCTTGGGCCGTGGAATTTTGCGCTCGCCACGCAAAAACTGGGCGGTGACGGAACTTTTGACTTTACTGACCTGGGTCGGTGTGCCAGTGGCGACGATTTTGCCGCCGTGAATTCCAGCGCCCGGGCCGATATCAATCAGGTGGTCGGCCGTCCGGATGGTCTCCTCGTCGTGCTCAACCACTAGGACCGAGTTACCGAGATCGCGCAGTCTTTTTAGCGTGTCTAGTAGACGCCGGTTGTCGCGCTGATGCAGGCCGATGCTTGGTTCATCAAGCACGTAAAGTACACCCTGCAAGCCAGAGCCAATCTGAGTAGCTAGGCGGATACGCTGGGCCTCGCCGCCCGAGAGACTGACCGCGCTACGCGCCAATGTCAGGTAATTTAGCCCAACGTCCTGCAAGAACTTTAAGCGGGCATTTATTTCTTTCAAGATTTGGTAAGCAATCTTGGCCTGCTGGTCGTTCAGTTTGACGGCTTCGAAAAACTCCAGGGCGCTGTCGATATCCAGCTCGCAGATGTCCATGATGTTTCGGTCGGCAACCGTGATAGCCAGAACTTCTGGCTTCAAGCGGCGCCCCTGACAAGCATTGCAGGCCTTTTCCTGCATAAAGCGTTCGATATCGCGGCGTATAAAATCGCTCTCGGTTTCTTTGTGGCGCCGTTCCAGGTTCGGAATTACGCCCTCGTAAGTCGTGGCGAAGCTTCGGCCCATACCGAGGCTGATGCGGAATTCCTCATCGCCGGTGCCGTACATTATTTTATCAAGCTGGTCCTTGGTCAATTCGCCGGTCGGCACATGCAGACTGAAACCATACTTATCCGCCACCGCTTGCAGTTTCTTGATATACCAATTGTCGATGTTGATGCGGTTGTATGGCCGGATGGCGCCCTCGGCTATGGTCAGCCGGCCGTTTGGTATGACCAATTCCGGGTCGACTTCTAGGCGCGAGCCCAAGCCCGTACAAACCGGGCAAGCGCCGTGCGGGCTGTTGAAGCTAAAAGTCCGCGGCTCTAGTTCGGGAATCGCCACGTCCGGGTGGTCCGGGCAGGCGTACTTCAGGCTGAAAAGTTTATCGGTCTTTTTGTCGTCATTATTTAGGACCATCAGGCCGTCGGTGATATCGAAAGCTTGCTCAACACTCTGTGCCAGCCGGGCCCGCGACTCGGCGTCGTTGACCAAGCGGTCAACCACGATTTCAATGTTGTGCTTATACTTTTTATCAAGCTCGGGGAATTCGTCCAGCGCGTACACCACGCCGTCTACCCGGGTCCGGGCGTAACCGGCGCGCTGGTACTGTTCGGGGATGTGTTCGAAAGCGCCTTTTTTATCAATGACTATCGGCGCCAAGACCATCAGCCGGGCGCCTTTCATTGAAGGTTCTTCCGCGATTTGGGCCAAAACCCCCTGGGTTGTTTGGCGCTCGACCGCCTGCCCGTCAATCGGGCAGTGCGGCGTGCCAGTACGAGCAAACAGCAGACGCAAATAGTCATAAATTTCGGTGACAGTCGCGACGGTTGAGCGCGGATTGCGGCTGGTTGATTTTTGGTCGATAGAAATCGCGGGCGAGAGTCCATCAATTTGGTCAACATCCGGTTTTTCCATTAGGCCCAAAAACTGGCGGGCATAAGCGCTCAAACTCTCGACATAGCGGCGCTGGCCCTCGGCGTAGATCGTATCGAAAGCCAAGCTCGACTTGCCCGAACCGGATAGTCCAGTGATTACCACTAGCTTGTTACGAGGAATCTCCAGACTAACATTCTTGAGATTGTGCTCGCGGGCGCCATGTATAGATATAAACTCAGCCATTTAGCTGACAGATTATACAGGTTTTTAGCGTTTTTTTCTAGCCTGCCCCGTACCAAAACCTGAGCGGAGCAGTCGGTAATCGGATTGTGGAGCGTCAAGTTTTTGGTTTGGGGACCCTAGGACTCTTCTTGTTGTTCTTCGGGTTCTTCCGGTTCTATGGCTATCCGAGGATTTGTTTCGCCGAGTTCTCGCTTAGCAACTTCAGCCGCCTTTTCTTCATCAAATTTTTTGCCAGCTTGATCTTCTAAATGTCTGGCAGATTTTCCCCAATAAGTCTCGAGTGATTGAGCCCTATACCTGTCATCCAAAGCCTCGCTACTGTATACGTACGTGTTTTGGATACTCTCGTCAAGAGAGTCACCTTCTTTTTTAAAGCCTGCCTCCTGAGTTCTGCTGAAATCACCCGCATGAGCCATTGCTTCGGCCTTTGGGTGTTCGGACGCACCAGCTTCTACCCAATTTCCTTTCCGCCACTCCTGGGTCGCTGGGTCGGTATCACCGGCTGGGCCGGGAATTGGAGTAGTTTCTTCTTTTGACATTTTTATTTTCCTTTATTTTGGTTTTGCTAAATTTTTCTAGTCTTTATTGAGTGCCGAGAGATCAATCATCGCGTTGCCCGGCCTGTTGTTTTCTATCGGAAAAAGTTCATCCAGTCGACGTTCTACTCCAGGATCCCGCTCAACTTCAGTTTGAGCTTCTTGTTTATCGTGTCCTTCAGGTTTTTCGCTGATCACCCGCTCCGCCGCCTGCCGTTCTTCATCAAATTTTTTACCAGCTTCCTCACCTACTTCATTCGCATCACGGCCCATTCTGTCTGCAAGTGTCTCCATTTGCGTAGCAGAACTTTTCAGTATACTTGCTCTTTTACGATAGTCGGTGCCACCTTCTTCATCACCTATATCTGCTAGCTCTTTTGCAACTTTTGCCCTTGCCTCGCCTATTCTTTCGTAGCCCTTGGCGCTGGCTGCGGCCATTGACTTTGCTTCTCGATAAGAAGTTTCCGCTTCGGCCATTGTTTGGGTACGCTCATCCGATTTCGGAGTCCAGTTTGCGTTGCGATATTGTTGAGTCGCCGCGTCTTCATCACCGGCTGGGCCGGGAATTGGAGTAGTTTCTTCTTTTGACATTTTACTTTTCCTTTTTATATTGAGAGCTTTAGCGTTATTATCGGTTATTTTTATAAAGTCGTCAACTCATGCAACCTAGGATATTGATAAACGCGCAATAAAGTTGTACAATTGGAGTGAATAAAGGAGAGGGCCCACCGAAAACTTCTAGTGAAGTTTAGGCGGGTTAATTTATGCTCGACTTTTTTTTAGTATTAGGCCAAATTCCCGGAACCGATATCCAGATTACCTTCAGCGAATTTTTGCTGGCGGTCTCTATTATTGCGCCCTTGGTTCTGTGGTACGACGTGGACCACGCCAAAAAGCTGCGGGCTGACGTCATCCAGTTCAGCTCATTCCACAGTTTTTCTTATCCGCTGGATGCTAGTCAAGAGGGATTATTGATTCGGCGTAAAGCCTTAAGTCCTCGACTAAGTGCTTCTTGGCAGAGCTTAAGCCAGCTGTGGCGGACAGTTCGTCAAGGCGTTTTAGATAATTAGCGGCCAGACTCCGGTCACCGCCGTCAAACAATTTTTGCTTTCTAAATTTTTGCCACCAAGCTTGCTCCTCCGGATTCAAGCTGGCAGGATAGTTCCGCGCTTTATAAAGCGGTAGTAAATAGCCGAGACGCTCGTCGGCAAAGCCTAGGTGCAAATCGGCCAGACCGGCGGTGTCAGCCGCCCGCACAACCCGCATTTTGGATTTATCGGCATCATTGATGAAGCCGTCATACAGCGCGCCGTCAACTTTAGCCTCGTCGATTACCATTTCCGCCTGGTAGGGCTTATTAGTAATTTCTAACGCCTGAATTAATTTATCGCCAAAATCATCGAGCCGCTGCAGTTTGGCGAGGTGCGTCTCGATTATTCCCATGTGCAACCCCAAGCGTTCCTGGCTAGCTGTATCCAGGACCCGCAAATCACCGACGACGGCCGGACAGCGGTTATAAACCAGTTGTTTAACCGGAAAATAGGGCGCGTCTTTGTCACGGTCACCCCAGCGCTTGGCCAGCTGGGCTGGGCTTAAATCTTTGAACTGCTCTGGATCAATCCGTAGATCATAAACCAGAGCCGCCGCTCGGTCAGGATGGTCGGCCGCGCTAACGGCGATTGTTGTTTTCTGCCAATCTCCAGGATAACGACCGCTTGTATAAATGAATGGCTTGCCCGACGAGACCAACGGCGCAACTTTATCTTTGCCGCGATGCTCTAGCAGATAGTCAAAAAGCTTTGGTTGCTTGGCTTTTAGCAGGCGAGCCAGGTCAATCACCGCCATCACGTCGCTAAGCGCGTCGTGGGCATTGGCATGCTCCAGTTTGTTAACAGCCGCCAGCAGTTCCAATTTGTTGCTGGGTCTACCGTCGGCATCAAATGGCCATTTGATGCCGTCCGGCCTTAGCGCCCGCGTCATCCGCGTCACATCCAATAAATCCCACGTACTGCGGCCATTTTTCCAGGACCACTCATAGGCATCGTAGAAGTTGCGCCAGAGCGTAAAGCGAATGAACTCGTTATCAAAACGGATGTTGTTATAACCAACCGCGACTGTATCTTCTACGAATACTTGATTAGTTAAGTATTTGCAGAGCTCCGCTTCGTTTATACCTTCGGCTATTGTCTTCTGCGGAGATATGCCGTGGACCAGTACCGCGTCCGGTTGGGGCAAAATATCGTCGCTCAATTTTATAAGCAGGTTGTCCGGCTTGCCCACTGGCTTCAAGTCCATATCAGTCCGCTGGCCGGCGAACTGCATAATTCGGTCTTCCCTGGCCCTGAAGCCGGAGGTCTCTAGATCAAAAAAGTAAAACGTCATTTAGAACTCGATTTCGCCGACAGCCGGGTCGCCTATCGTAACCGTCTGTCCGGTTTCTATATCCTGCCGACCTAACTCGCGCAGAATACCCATTTTGCGCATGATGTCGCGCAGGCGCTGTTCGCTAGGAACGTCGCCAAATTTGGTGCGCTGGGCAAAACGTTCAATTTTTTTGCCGGTGACCAAGAAGCCTTTCTTAGTTTTCTCAACCTGCCAAGAGTCATCATCTTCGCGCAGGCCGATAACCGGCAAGTGGAAGCGCTTGGGCTTGGCGGCTTCCGTCTTATGGGTCTTATCTACCAATTTGGCAACGACCCGTAGCAGGGCTTTGACGCCCTCTCCGCTGGCCGCCGAGACAGCGGCCGTGGAGGTACCGCGCGGCACGATTTTCTTAAGGTCCTTGAGGGTGATTTCTACATTCTTCTTATCAACTCCCTCAATTTTGGTCAGGACCACGATTTGCGGGCGGCTAGCCAGATCAATCTTGTAAGCCGCCAGTTCACTCATAATTGTTTTGTAGGCCGCCGCGATGTCTTCGTTATAAATGTCGATGAGGTGCAGTAGGACCGCGGTGCGCTCAACATGGCGTAGGAACTCATCGCCCAGACCCTTGCCTTTGCTAGCGCCCTCAATCAGCCCAGGAATGTCAGCGAATAGCAGGCTTTTACCGTCGATGTCGGCCATGCCAAGATTGGGCCTGAGGGTAGTGAAAGGATAGTCGGCGATTTCCGGCCGGGCGTTGCTGATAACTGACAACAAGGTTGATTTGCCGGCGTTCGGCAAACCGACAATGCCAACGTCAGCGATTACTTTAAGCTCCAGCATGGCCTCAAGTTCTTCGCCCTGTTCGCCCTTCTCGGCGACTCTTGGCGCCTGCCTGGTAGAGCTGGTGAAATGAGCGTTGCCGAAGCCGCCCTTGCCGCCACTGGCTATGGTTTCGCGCTGGCCGTCGGCGGTTAGGTCCGCTACAACCTCGTCAGCATTGACGACCACCGTTCCGACCGGTACTGGCACTATTAGGTCCTCGCCGCTCTTGCCATGGCGGCGACGTTTAGTGCCTGGTTGGCCGTTCTCGGCCGTAATTTCTCTTTTATAACGAAAAGCCGCCAGCGTATTTTGGTTATTACTAGCCAGCAAAATGACGTTGCCGCCGTTGCCACCGTCGCCACCATCCGGGCCGCCGCGCTCGACGAATTTCTCGCGCCGAAAACTAACGGCGCCGGCGCCGCCGTTGCCAGCTTTGACTTTGACGCTTACTCTATCTACAAACATCTCTAGTCTTATTCTATCCGGAAAATAGCCCGGGCGTCGAATTCACTTCGTGCCCGGCTCTGGTAAGAAACCGGCGATGCGAGGTTTTTATCCCCGATAAATATAGTGAGGAAAAGTTGAGGCTGACACCCAGCTAGAGTAACCCACACGGCCCCAGCCGGCCAGGCCATTCATATCAGAATACTTGATCTGCGAGCCATCGCTAGATACTGCTTCAACATAGGCTACGTGGCCCTCCCAACTTCCGGAGGTCTGAGCGATAGCACCAGCAATCGGCGTAGTGCTGACCACCCAACCAGGCGTCAGGCTGGCGTAGAGAGCCCAGGTGTTGGCGTTGCCCCAGTTGGTCGGCACTGCCACCCGGTTGGCTACGTACCAGGTGCAATAGCCGAAGTCGTAGCCGTTGCCGCCATAGCTGGCGGCATAAAAGCTGGAGAATGTAACCGACGGTGCGACGGAGCCGTTGGGAATTAGAATTTGTTCGCCCGGCGTCAGACCGTCAACCTCGGCATCGTTATAGACGATGATTTGGTTCTGGTCGGCAGAGAAGCGGGTCGCCAGGCTGGCTGGAGTGTCGCCGGCTTTGACCGTATAAACGATACCGTTAACCGGCGGAATGACCAACTGGGTGCCCGCTGTCAGCGAATCGCCGAAAATGTTATTGGACCAACGAATGCTACTGGGCGTCACGCCATATTTGGTGCTCAAACTGGTAACGCTATCACCGGCGATAGTCGTGTAATGGACGATGTCGGCCTTGGATTTCTCGGCGGTAGCCACGATTTGCGGCTTGGCCAAAATCGTTGAGTCATTCGGCGGCACGGACAGAAGCAGGCTGTCAGAGTCGGCCTGGTTACGAATGGCTGTTAACTCCGGCAGGTTCGTCATCCGAGCAGCCGTTAAAGCTATTTGCGAGGACGATAATTGGTCAATCGGATTTGTCGCTGAGCCAGCGGTCGCAGTAGCGCTGGCCAAAGTATTGGCACGGACCGTCTGGCTGGCCGACCGGTTGGCCACTACGAAGACAGCGACAGCAATAAGCAACAAAATATTGCCGCCGATTATGGCGCGCCGAATCAATTGTCGTTTGGCACGCTTGTCCAGCTTGCGCGGTGTGCCCGGCAGTCTGGCCATCATTCCGGATGGAATTGTTTTAACCGTTTTCAAAATCAATCTCTTTAATTACTTATACTTCTTGGGAAACCGTCGGTGTAGGCAGAAATAGTCCCAAAAGTACCCTTCCAGTATAACAAATTATCCTTATGTCCGGCCTACTGGCAAGTGTTCGGGCAGTGCTGTTTAGCCAGCGCATCGTGCTCAGCCTGGGTGTGCGAGAAAAAGACTTGGTGCGTATTCTCGTCTGCTACGAAATATAGGTAATCGCTATTGGACGGATGAGCCACGGCCTCCAGCGCGTACTGCGGCGTATTGCCAATCGGCCCCGGCGGCAAGCCAGGCTGTAAATAGGTGTTATATGGCGAGTCGATGTTGGTTGAGCGCGGTAGACCGCTGACATCGGCGGCATAATCGGCCGTGACGTTCGACTGCAAAGCGATATTTTGAGCGATGCGCGATAAAAAGACCTGGGCGATTGTCGACTCATAAGAGGCGTTATCTGATTCCTGGTAGACGATTGAAGCGAGAGTTATCCCTTGGTAAACACTCAGCCCGTGGTTAGCAAAGCCATTTTTGATATCCGATGTCAGCTTAGCGGCCATCTCGTCCAGTGATTCTTTGACGATATAGCTAGCTGGGGTATCCGTCGATTTTTGAAACGAGTCCGGATACAAGAAGCCTTCGAGGCTGGCGCCGGATGGCAGATAGGTCAGCATCGAATCGCCGAGATAGGTTTGAGGGTTGAATGCCGTAGCGACGTCGGCGGAGCTGTAGCCGTTATCCGAAAAAGTCTGTCTGATTTGGTCCAGCCGTTTACCGGGCAGAATTGTCAGCAGGTTACGCGCTATGTCGCCGCTGATCATCTTCTGGACTATTTGCTGGACGCTCATTGACGGGCTCAATTTATAAGTACCGGCCTGGAGCTTGTCGTTCAGCTCATTCGTCCGGACATAATTTTTAAAGGCGCTGGTACTGCGGATAAAGCCGCTCTGCTTCAAGTTAAGTGCTATCTGGTCAACGCTGGTTCCCGACGGCACGGTGAAATACTGGGTGAGCGTAGAGCTGGAAACGGGTTTTAGGTTATCGATATAAACTACGCGCACTACACCAACGCCGAGTATAAGCAGAACGATAGCGGTGGCAATCAGGAATGTCCAACTGCGTCCCTTGCGGCTGTATTTACGGCTTAGCCAATACTTCTTAGCCATAGCTCACCACCTTACCCGGTCGGTCTCCGGTGTGTCAAGAAAATCCTGCAGGATAAGGGCGGCGGCATGGGCGTCAACGCCCAGAGTGGCCTTACTTTTCAGTGTCTCGGGCTCTGCGTGGACTGAAGTCAGCGCTTCGTCCTGGGCATAAAATGGCAGTTTGATTTGGGATTTGGCGCCCTCTACCCAGTTCTTGACCCAGTCAGTTTGCTGAGTATCTTTGCCCGCCAGGCTACGCGGTCGGCCGACGACGACGCCGACGGCTTCAAGTTCTTTTGCTAGCTCGGCAATGGCCTCAACAGCGCTGTCCGTATCAACAGTCCTAACGGGCTCGGCCAGGCGCGCCATGTTGGTGCCGCGAGCCAAGCCGGTTCTGACCGACCCAACGTCAACACCAATATATTCCTGAACCCCGGCCATTATCCGCTAACGTGCTGGACGTTTACGATTATCTTACTGGTCTTAGAAGGCGCTTTGCTCTCCCAGAACGGGCTCAACTTGACGGTGACATTCTTTACGCCCGCAATATTGCTGACATAGCCGGTAATCGCCGCGGTCTTCTGGCCCTTGGCTTGGTTCTTGATAGCTTTCGTATCCAGAATAGGTACCGCCGAAGTATTAATAGTTATGTCCAGCGTGGCATTTGTGGGTGAAGATTGGTTGCCGACCGATACGTTGGCGTCTTTAAGGATATCCGATGTCTCGACCTTTTCTTTGGTCTTATCCACCTGGCCTAGCAATTGGTCGCTGATGGCTTTGACCAAATCATCACGTTTAACCGCTAGAACGCTGTAGGTCACTTTGACATTAACCACCGTGGTACTACCCGGCTGGCCGACGGCCGGATTGGCCGTGACGATCGGGTCGCCAGCCTTCATGGTTGATACGAACACGTAATAACTTTGGCTGGCCAGTTGATTCTCGAAGCTTTGAGTAAAGGTATTGGCCGTTGATCCGGAGGTGATTTTTTGGACAGCCCCGTCAACGTCCGCCTGCGACACTACAGTGGTGATATTGTCAGTACCACCACCCAGCGCGGATCCGTTGGAACCGGACAAGCCCGGAAACCCGGAAACAGTGAATGAAGAACCTGACGCTAGGTTATATTTAGCACCGCCGGTCTGCGCGACTACATTGACATTGCCAACGTGGGTGCCGGTGCTTTTACAATTACCGTGGATATCAAAGTTGCCAGATTCCAGGCTCAAAGTACTCTGGGTTATGAACGTCAAATTAGAAGAACTGACGCCTGTCCCGGCGGGGACTGTCACCGCGCCGCTAGTGCAGTTGGTAATCGTGACAGCGCCGCTGGCTTTGGCACCATTATTCTGCTGGCCGGTCGCTGCGGCCGTCTGGGTACCGGTTTGGTCGGAGGTTTTGGAGACGGACGGAATGATTCCTTTAGTTTCGTCCAGGGCCGTGGCCGAACCGGAAGTCGTCAGATTAAAGTTAGCCGACACTGGCTCACTGGTTGTCTGGATATTTATGGTTGCCTTGGGTAGTACGAGTAGTGCCAAAATTATAAAAACAATCAGAGCGATGGCACCGGCAATCGAAGCTATCAGCCATAAACGGAAACGATCAAAATTAGGTACTTTCAGGCGCGTGCCGCGTTTTTCTTTCGGTGTCTTCTCGGTAGCTTTGGTGGCCGCGGCAACGTCGTCTTCGTCACCGCCTATTTCAATGGTCTCTGGATGCTCTATCTCATGGGCCTCGGCTAGGTCGCCAATAGAACTGTCGTAATCAATCTTGTTTGGCAGGTTTTCGGTATCTAGTTCTTCGGCGGTGTTTTCCGCTTTGGCGCTCGGCACAGGTTCTTCACCCTTATTAGGCGCCGGTGGTATGGCAGGCTTGGAGCTCTGGCTTGAGGCCACGTGCAGACCGGCCGCGCCGGCCAGAGGTAGTAACGCCAGCTCAGAAGTTATCAACACCGCGTTCTTGCCGGCATTATCAGCACTGCGTTTAAGTAGGCGCATGTTGACGATGCTCTGAAGGGCCGATGCCCGTTTAGGCAGAACCAAAGCAACGACTTTCTGTTTGGCGGTCTCGACTTTATCGATAATCGAAGTTATATCGTCTTCGACATCGACGTAAATCGTTTCCTTGCCGGGCTTGGCCGGTATTTTTGGCTCTTCGTTCATGTCCTTAATATTTTATTAAATCTTTCCTTTAAGCTCACGTTGTCTTCAGCGCCACCGGAGTTAACCGTGTCCATGCCGACCCGTAGTAGCCCCATCGCCGTAACGAATGTGTGGTCTGTGATGTCCGCCGTAGTGTCAGTAATGCCGACGACTTCCGAGGGCCGGATGTGTTGGACGGTCGGTTTTTTAGTGAAAGGCAGGCTTTTGTACCAGTCTGATTCTTCGAGTTTCTGCATCAGCATTTCTAGGCTAGAGCCGCCGCCGCACAGCAGTAACCGATTGGGCAGATGGTCCAGTTTATTAAATTCCGCCAGCGCCAGCTCGACGCCGTTCGTCCAGACGTTAAGAGTTTTAGCCAGGGCCTTTTCAATCTTATCGCGTTGGGGCTCGGCCTTGCCTTCCGACAGTCCGACTTTTAGCGCCTCGGCTTTAACAAAATCAACCCCCAAGTCACGCTCAACAGCATGGGTGAAGGCCCGGCCGCCAATACCGAACATCTTAGTGCCTTCGACGCCACCTTCATTAACTACGGCGATATCGGTCGTACCGCCGCCGACATCCATCAAAACGGCGCTCAAACTGCCGTTGGGGTCGTCGCCGACCACGCTGCGGGCAACCGCGAAAGGTTCGGCCGCTACCGCCAGAAGCTCTAGGTCGAGCTCGGCGGCCGTACGCTCCAACGCACCAATGTGAATCATTGGCGCGAAGGCAGTATACATCTCGACCTGGACATCGCGCCCCTGAAAACCAACCGGGTTGGTCACTTTATAACCATCTATGTCTATGCGCACCAAGGCGCTGTTGACCAGGCGGACTTGGACGTCCTTACCGCCCAATTCCCAAGCTAGATCGCGGCGGGCTTTGGCCTCGGCCCGTTGCTGAACCAGTTCGATGATATGTTCCATCTCGTCAACATCAATCTCTTTTGAGGAGTTTTTGCGAGCAAATTGCACTACGGACGTCGTGCCTTTGACCAGTTCACCAGCAATACCGATAACGGCCGTCCGGGCACTGACCCCGGCCTGTTGCTCGGCGATAGCCAAGGCTTTGTCGCAGTTAGCCGTTACTGCCGCTATGTCGGCGATGGCGCCGGCCTGCATGTCGGCTAGTCCTTGGTGGGCCCGCCCAACACCGATAATTTGGACTTCGTTGCCGACCACGCGGCCAACCAGAGCTTTGATAAACTCCGTTCCAATATCCAAGGCGACCAGGTACTCACCGGCGGTTTGGATGCGTTTTGGCGCATTTTCAGTAGTTTTTGGCAGTTTGTCTTTGAGCGATTTTAATCGCTTGGCTTTCTCAAGCATCTCAAGCTGAATTATAGCATAAACACCTTAGACTAGCCGCTTGTAGCCATTGACAACTGTAAGCAAAAGCGTTATAATCCCCCTAATTCAACGCTGAGGTGTTGGGTGGTACGTTCACATCGAGAAGAAAAGATATTTGCCGAGGGCAAAGAGACGGTTAAATTAGCCGTTTGTTTGCCCCCGGTAACTGTGCCGGTGGACCCCGCTCCTAAAAGGAGAGCCAAGTGCCGGAAATCGGCTACGTTTTCAAGTGCTACGGACCGCACCGATACGACCCGGAGATGGATCTTCTCCTCGGAGAAGACGTCACCGAAGGCACACCTTGGTTGACCTGGCGCCTTCCCTGGCAGGACAGACCCCAGAACGCCCGGGTGTTCGCAACGCTCATTCTCGACGATCGTCCCTACCTCTGTTACGAGGACGGGGAGGATTTCCACGAGAGTGTGCAGGCCTACATCAGGGATGCCATCGAACGGATACTGAAAGGCGATGAGTACTCGCACTCGCCTTTCATGGGCATGCTCGAACCGCCAAGCACGGATAGTCAGCTTGAGCTCCGAATGATCCAGCTCAGCGCCTATGCGATGCTGAACACGTCCGAGCAGGAGGAAGTGGCAGAGCCTGATCCCTTCGAGGAGGAGCTCCTAGCGACCATCTCTACTCCGGCAACGGCGTAGCCGATGCTCGTCGTCACACTTTACACCAACTACTGCAACAACTGGGTGATGACTAGCGGGAACTGGTGGGCTTCGGCCCTCTTCACGTTCCTGCCGTTCATCACTCGTAGCAGACTCGCCAACTTCGTCCGGTCAACCTGACCGAGCCAAGAAAGGAAAACTGTCATGCCGTATCGTGACATCGTCGGACGGTTCATGTCGTGTGGCGTCTCGTTCGTTGCCGCAGGGCTGACCGCTCTTCTGACCTACGCGCTGATCAGCGCCAAGGTCATCGCCTCGGGGCACGGGGCGAGCATCATCCTCGCCGTGATCTTCATCGGTCTCGGCATCCTGGCCGTCTACTTCCTGGTAAGCGGGCTGCTCAGTATCGTCTATGAGCTCCGGCTTATCGAGAACACTCTCGAGGACCGAGACATCAAGATCATCCGCATCTAGAGGAGGTGAGTCCACCGGAAAACTAGAGCGATAACAAACGCCCGAGCTCTCAGACGAGCTCGTTACAACGGGGGCGTCCGCAAGGACGCCCCCTCAAATCACAAAGACCCGAAAGGGTCTATTTTTATAACTTCAAGCGTATCGGCGGCGCGCTCACCCAACCAGAAGCTGGTGACCATTTTGGATCTGATAGGTCCATGGTGGCTACGGTATCTGGTATATTAAATCTTGATGGACCAAGTACAAAAACCAATGTCTTTTCAGAAGTTCCAAGAAATCTATAGCCAAGTTCCGCGCTTATCCGTCGATCTAATTATTCAATCGCCTGAAGGCATCTTGCTAACGATGCGTGACATCGAGCCTTATAAGGGATTTTGGCACACGCCGGGCGGAACCGTTTATTTTAGAGAAGGGATTAAAGACGCCGTTAAGCGCAAAGCCAAGGAAGAAGTAGGCGCAGACATAGAAATAGTGCGAAACCTAGGCTATATCGAGTTTCTGGACGGCGAGAGTTATGGAGGCTTTAGGGATTATGTGGTTAGCCTTGTTTTTTTATGTAAGCTCTTATCGTCTGACATAAAACTGGACGAGCAATCCAGCGATTATAAATTCTTCAAAGAAATACCGGAGAATACTATCCCAGAAATAAAACGATTCTTAGGACAGCGCGGCTTTGATTCGCCGGACCTGTCCCGCACCAAAACCTGAGCGGAGTAGTCGGTAATCGGATTATGAAGCGTCAAGTTTTTGGTGCTGGGGCGCCGGCAATTATTCCAATACCGCTTTAATTCTTCTTACTCCCGCGGAAGAGCTCTCTTCTTTGACGATTTTGAATTTCTTGCCGCCGTCGCCGATTTGGCCGGTATGCTCCACGTGCGGGCCGCCGCAGATTTCTCGGCTGAAGAGTTTGGCCGTGTCGCCAATTGTATAAACTTTCACCTTGTCACCGTACTTATCGCCAAAAGCGCCGCTGGCGGTTTTGAGGGCTTCTTTGGTTGATTCTTCTTTGAAACTGACCGGTAAGTCTTCGGAAATTTTTTGGTTAACGATTTTTTCGACTTCGGCGATTTGCTCTGGAGTCACTTTTTCCGGGTGAGAAAAGTCGAACCTGGTGCGCTCGGCTGTGATGTTACTGCCACGTTGAACCACGTGATTACCCAGGACGCTTTTTAACGCCTGATACATAAGGTGCGTGGCGGTGTGGTATTTAACAACCTGCTCGCTGGTATCGGCTAAGCCGCCCTTGAACATCCCTGCGCTGGCTGTTTGACTCCTCTGCTTCTGCTCGGTCATAAGTTTTTCGAAATCAACGTCCGCACTTTTATCGATATGGACTTTGCGCTTTGCCGCCTCCTCCTTGCTAAGCTCAACCGGAAACCCGAATGTATCATATAGTTCAAATAAAAGTGCGCCGTCTAGGATAGCAGGCTTCCAGTGCCCGGTCTTTGCCTCCTTCTCCTCATCAGATGCAGTTTTCGTGTCATACTCCTGTGGAACTTTGTCGAAATATCCCTCGAACTTATGTAAGCCTTTGCGAAGGGTTTGGCGGAAGAGCTTTTCTTCGCGAGCAAAAGTTTCCAGGACTTCTTTTTCGGCTTTGGCAACTTCTGGGAAGTCTGGTTTGTATAAATCGATAATTATCGGTGCGACTTTTTCACATAAATCCTGCTCTATGCCTAAGTCGAACGCGTAGCGGATGGCACGGCGCAACAAGCGGCGCAAAACGTAACCCTGGGCTTTATTGCTCGGCGCTACGCTGTCCACCGCCAACCACGTGGCCGCCCGCATATGATCAGCAATGACTTGCATACTGACTTTGTGGTCAAAATATTTTTTACCGCTTAACTTTTCCAGCTCATCTAACACTGGTTTGATGATACTAATTTGAAACATGTCCGGGTCATCAATCACGGCCGCCGCCAAACGCTCTAGACCGCCGCCAAAGTCCACGTTTGGTTTTGGCAAAGACTCGAACTTATCGCCAACTTTTCTATAAGTCATGAAGACAGAGTTGCCGATCTCCAGGAACCGGCCGCACTCGCAGTTGGGGTGGCACTTGGCGCCGAATTTTTTGTCATGCTCTACCTGCGTGAATTCATAAAAAACTTCGCTATCCGGACCGCCTGGCTCACCGTCGCGCATATGCTCGGGCGCGCCTTCGCGGCTCCACCAGTTGTGCTCAGCTCCGTAAAAAACAATTCGTTCTTTTGGTACGCCTAGTTTTTCCCAAATTTCGGCTGACTCGGTATCTTTTGGCACGCCGGTATTTTTGTCGCCCTCAAAACAAGTGACCCACAGTTTGTCTTCGGGCAGTTTTAGCTCCTTAGTCAAAAATTTCCAGAACCAAGGCAGTTGTTCGGCTTTAAAATAATCACCCAGGCTCCAGTTGCCAAGCATTTCGAAGAAAGTCGTGTGGCGATTGTCGCCGACCTCATCCATGTCCTCAGCACGAAAGCAAGTCTGGCTATCTGCCAGTCGCTTACCTTCAGGATGTTTCTCACCGAGCAAATATGGCACCAGCGGTTGCATACCGCTACCGGTGAACAGCGTCGTCAGATCGTCCTGTGGCACCAGGCTAGCCCGCGGGATGATTTTGTGGCCTTTGGCTTCAAAAAATGCCAAATACTTTTTTCTGATTTCCTGAGCTGTCATCAAGCTAATTCTAACAGATAAGCTACGGAGTTTTTAGGTGTAGCTCTTCGGCATTCGCTTGCCGGGTAATTTTCTCTCCGGTTATCAAGTAGTGCAACCAGCGGACAACGCCGCCGTGACAAACAATCAAAGCTAATTCGTAAGGCTGCTTCTTTAAGTCTTCCAGAAATGATTTAAGGCGACTCTCCACCTCCTGCGAAGTTTCTCCGCCCCATTTACTGAAATCATAAACGTAGCTATCCATCGCGTCGCTGCCGCTAATACCGCCTAGCTCTTCTTTAAGAATTTCGTGGGGCTTCCCATAGAAATACGCGCCGAAATCTACTTCGCAAAGACGCTCGTCCATTATGACTTCTTTGCCGATCTTTTTGGCTATAGGCTTAGCTGTGTCTATCGCCCGCGGCATGGTCGAGCTGTAAATCGCGTCTATTTCCAGGCCGGCGAGTCTTTCGGCTAATTCCTCGGCTTGTTGGAGCCCTTCCTCGGCCAGAGGAGTATCCGGGCCGCCGACTTCGTCAGCTTTATTAGATTCGCTAAGTCCGTGACGAACAATTACAATTTCCATCTCTTAACTTATACCACTATTCCACCGCCGAGGCATTCGTCGCCGTAATAGAACACGGCTGATTGACCAGGCGTTAAAGCTCTCACCTCATCTTCAAGTTCAGCTAGCCACTGCGAATTACTTGACTTGTTAAGTAATTTAATATCCACAAGCTTGGCGCGGTGACGAGTGCGTACCGCCAGCTTTTGGTCAGGCTTTGGCGCTTCGTTGATCCAATGGACGTTAGTCATTTTAATTTCCCTACTCCACAGATTTTCATCCTGAAGATCGGTTGTCACATAAACTTCATTCTTCTTTATATCTTTGCCCACCACGTAATACGGCAGCCCACCGCCAACTTCTAGCCCATGACGTTGTCCGATGGTATAGAAAAATGCACCATCGTGTCGCCCAACCACACTCCCCTTGCGATCTAATATTTTGCCCGGTTTTTCCTTTATATATTGACGCAGAAAATCCTTTATACCGATCTTGCCGACAAAACAGATGCCCATGCTTTCCTTTTTGTCAGCCGTCACCAACCCATATTTTTTTGCTAGCTGGCGAACTTCCGGCTTAGTTAGGTCGCCCAGCGGAAATAGAGCCTTGAGCAAGGCATGTGAGCTAATTCTGTGCAAAAAATAGGTCTGATCTTTGTTGGAGTCTTTGGCCATAAACAGTCGGCCATCTTTGGTTTTAGCATAGTGGCCGGTGGCCACCAAGTCTGCACCATCTTCCAGGGCCGTTTGTAGAAAAAGTTTAAACTTAATTTCCTGATTGCACATGATATCCGGGTTTGGTGTGAATCCCGCCTTAAAACCGTCCAACATATATTTAACGACTTTGTCGAAGTACTGTTTTTCGAAATCGTAGACTTTAAAATCTATGCCGAGTTGTACTGCGACACGTTTGGCGTCAGCAAAATCTTCTTTCCATGGGCATGGCATGCCGGGCAAATCTTGCGTCCAGTTCTTCATATAAACGCCCACGACGTTATAGCCCTGCTCTTTAAGCAAAGCCGCGCTGACGGAGCTATCCACCCCGCCGGACAACCCGACGTACACCGTTTCCATCTGCTATATTCTAACAGGTTTACAGAGGTGAGGATAATGCTTAGTCCGACCAGCTGGCTATGACTTCTTCGTTGTACGCTCTAACCACAGCTTCTGGGTAATGGGCGTTGCTATAAACTACTCTTCCAGCTTCAAGATCAGATCGTCTGTCACCCCTATAGGTCAACCGCATGATAAATTTGCCAACTCGACTTTTAGATTCATACTCGCGTCCGAGGCGATAGCGACCTTCCCTCCATTCGGCCATCCTGTCTCGAAAACTATCTGCCGATGGCAAACCCATGCTTTCAGTTCCGCTCCCAGTCATAGAAACAATATATCAGATGTCCAAAAAGACAGTGACTTTGTCGGCCTTCACGTGTAGTACGCCTTGCTCTACCGCCAGGCTAAAATCCGTGTTTTGAGCCGTACGGACTTTGATAGTACACGGCACTAGTAGGCTCATGAAATTTTTGTGCTGGGGCAAAACATCGAATGGCCCGGTACCGTTGACAGCGCTAAGGCTGTGCGCTGGGCCCTCAAAATAGGTTTGATAGGGCGTATAGATTTTGACGAACATGGTTTGTTCAGGCATTTTGTTGTGTTCCGCCAGCTAAGATGGCTTCGATGCCAGCTAGGGTTTGGTCGCGAGTGATGTATTCGCCTTTGCGGCCGGTGTCTTGTTCAGTGACAAATGAGTTTTGGGAGAAGAAGTTAATCAACTGGGTGGCTTTGGAGTAATCCAGCCGGTCTTGAGCGGACAATTCATTTTCGCCGATAATGGCGATGATACTTTTGAGCGACTGATGCTTTTGCAGGAGAGCCTGGACTTGGACGCTCAAATTATAATGGCGCTCGCCGACAATATCCGGCGCGAGTAGGCTGGAGCTGGTGCGGATCAGGTCAACGGCCGGGCGGATACCTTGCTCGGCAACCGAACGCGACAGGACTATCGTGCCATCCAGCTCGTGCTGAATCATCTGCACCGCCGGGTCGCTCATGTCATCGGCCGGCACATAAATTGTCTGGACGGCGGTAATGGAGCCATTTTCGTTGGAGCTTAGACGGTCTTCCAGCAGTTTGACGTCCGAGAAAATGGTCGGCTCGTAACCGCCCTCGCTAGGAATCTGGCCAAGGATGGTCGACAGCTCGTTACGGGCCTGGACGTAGCGGTACATGTTATCGGCAAAGAACAAGATGTCTTTTTTCTCCTGGTCGCGGAAATGTTCGGCGGCGGCCACGGCCGTCAAACCGACCAGCACGCGTTGGGCTGGATTCTGGTCCATCTGGCCGAAGTACATGATAGTATTTTTTAGCAGGTCGCCGGCTTTGAGCGTTTCGTAAAGCTCCTGGCCTTCGCGGATACGCTCGCCGATGCCAGTGAAGAAGCTCAGGCCTTGTCCGCCGTGGGCGACGTTGTGAATCAGCTCCATCGTCAGCACAGTTTTGCCTACGCCGGCACCACCAATGATACCGATTTTGCGGCCTTTGACGAATGGCGTCAAAAAGTCGATGACCTTGATGCCGGTTTCCAGCAGTTCCGGCTTGGCGCTTTTGAACGAGGTACTGCGAGCGGCTTGCTGCATGATATTTTTGTGCGGCAAGTTATCGCCCACGGGTTGTCCGTCCAGCGGGTGACCCATAGCGTCAAAAACGCGCCCGATGGTACTGCGGCCGACCGGAATTTCAATACCCTTGCCAGTACGCTCGACGCCCATGCTCTTTTGCAGTGAGCGGTCGGCGTTGATGTTAATGCAGACGGCGATGTTGTTATCAATCAGGTGGTCAACTAACAGCTGGCCTTTTTTGGGACTGGAAGCAATCAGAACTTCGCCGCCGTCCGGTAGCTGGCTGTCGAATTGGACTTCTACGATAAGGTCGCGAATCGACAAGATAGAGCCGGCGCTCATGCCATCTTCTTTCTAAGCCCACTGATGACCTCTTTGGCCCGTTCGTCTTTTTGCCAGCGGCGGGCTTGGTTATAGCTGGTACGCAGTGTCTGGAATGATTCGTCGGCTTTATCGCGGGCGGCATGCATGGCCCGGAAACGGCTGGCGTATTGGGCCAGTTTGGAGTCAAGGATGATTTGGCCGAGCATAATGCTGATCATTGAGCGTTCCAGGTGGTCAATAACCGCCACCGTGCTTGGTTCGAATATATAGGTGTGCTCGGAAATGATGTCTTCAGTTTCGGCGACGTTTTCACCCATCTCCGTAACTAGAGCGCTCATTTGAATATAGCGGACCTCCTGGCGCGTCAGCGAAACATAGGCCGGGTAATAGACAACGGTCGATTTATACTGCGGCACCAGCGCCATTAGCGGTTGGACGTTGAAGTTACGGTCGGCGCTCGGCAAGCGGAAACTGCGGACATAGTGGACGCCGGCGTTGAGTAGCTGCATGGCGCCGTGTGAGCCGATGACCACGACATCGAATTGGTTAGGGTCGTAAGCTTCCAGGGCGGCCGCCACGACGCGCTGATCGATATCACCGCTGAAAGCGCCTTCAGCCGTAATCAAAATCAGCAGTTCCTTATTAATCGGGCGTAGGCCGGCTTTACGGCCGAAGTTGAATTCCTTACTGACTCGGAGCTGGCTATAAATCCGCCACAGTTCGTCAAAGAATTGCTGGCTGGATAATACTTGGTCTTTGATTTGAGAAATGTGCATGCTGGCGATGCCCTCAAAAGCGCCGGTCAGTTCGACGACTGTCGACATAGTGTCCCGCTCGCGGGCTATTTCAGTCAATCGCCTCATGTCCGAGCTCCCACGAAGTTAGCTTTAAGGTTGGCCAACACTTGGTCGTAATCTTCAGGCTTCTTTATCAAACTGGCGGCGTCGACGGCCGCCTTCTTCAGCTGGGTGACATCGACCGTCGCATTGACGGTATCATCCAGAACTATGTCGAGCATCAGCTGCTGGGCGCTAAGACTGTAACTTTCGCCTGGAATCTGGTTGAGTAGTTGGCGTAGTTTTTGGCCGCGGATCAGGTCAGCTTGGGCGGCGGCTGAAAGTTCGGCGCCGAAGTGCGAAAACTCCAAAGCTTGGTTGTAAGCCGTCAACGAGCGCAGGCTTCGGCCGCTTTGGGCCTTTTGGCGCTCAGAGTGGCCGCGCGCCCCGACGCGCGTAACCGACAGACCGCTGGAAATCGCCGGCCTTAGGCCGTCGCGAAAAACCTGCATGTCCAATATCCACTGCCCATCAGTAATGGACATTATGTTCGTCGGCAAAAAAGCCGTGATGTCACCGCTATCCGCCAAGACTATTGGAATCGCCGTCAGATGCTTGCCGGTCTTTTTAAGGCGGCCTGCGCGCTCCAAAAGCGAGCTGTGGGCATGGAACATGTCGCCCGGATAGCTGTCGCGGCCTGGGCTGACGCCGGACAACAGCGCGATTTCGCGGTAGGCGTGAGCGTGGCTGGTCAGGTCGTCATAGATCACCAGCGCGTCCTGGCCAACCGATTGCCACATATATTCACCCATGGCACAGCCGATGTAGGGCGCCAGGTACGATGCGACTAACGAATCAAAAATAGTTGAGACGATGACGATGCTTTTATGCATGGCGCCGTTATCGCTCAGGCGCGTTAAAAGCGTGTCGATATCGGACCGGCGCTTGGCAATCATCACGTAAATAACGATCTGGTCGGTGTTTTTCTGGTTGATGGCAATTTGGGTGGCAAGGGTTGATTTGCCTGATTTGCTGTCGCCCAGCAGGGCCAGGCGCTGGCCACGAACAATTGGGAAAAGCGCGTCAACCGAGGTGACGCCGGTTTCCAGCAGTTGGGACAGGCCTTCGCGTTCATAAATCGGTGGCGCCGAATTAAAAACCGGCCAGGTGTTATCAGCCGCGATGACGCCCTTGCCATCCAACGGCTCGCCGGTCACCGAAATGACCCGGCCGACAAAATCCTTGCCGACCTTAGTCATCAGCTCGGTCTGCTGGACAACCACCAGCGAGCCGACACTAACTTGCTGGACACCCAGGTGCAGAATCAGTACCTTGTCTTCCAAAATGTGTTGGACAAAGCCTTTGGAACCATCATCAAACGTCACCAGGGCGTGGATATTAACCGGCTGGAGACCTTTGACTGCTACCAGGAAATTATCAACGGCCGTTACCTCGCCTACCGGCTGGCCGGCGTTCACGAAACGCTGAAAGTGCTGGCCGGTCGGTTCGCTCATTTGCTGGCTCCGGCGATCAAACTTAGAAGGGTCGAACCATGCTTGTCGAGTTTGGCGCGGATGCTCATATCAAACAATTGGTTTGATGTGCGCAGTACGCAGCCAGCCGCGATTGATGGCTGGAGACCGATTTGTAGCAGAGAATTTTTATCAATATTGTCCCGGAACCAGCTGACGATTTTTTCCAGTGCCTTGGGCGATGGTTCGCGGGCAAAGCTGATGTGCAACGACGGCGCGTCTTTGAGAACCTGGTTTAAGGCTTCTGATAATTTTTTACGCTGGCCGGCTTCGAGCAGGTTGATGCCGTTGGCTCGGGCCAGCTCGTCCAGTAGTTGCGTGATGCGCGGCTGGCCGGCGGCGTCCGTATTCTGCCGGGCCGCCGAAGCTACGAAATAATCATCCAGGCCGGCTAGTTCGCGGACCGACCGGCGGATTTCCGACGGGCCGACGACAGCCAGCGTCAGTTTAAGCTCCACGTTTGATATCCTCCAAGATGGCCTCTTTATTGGCCTCAAGTTCAGCTAGGATGTAATCCAGCTGGTCGGACAGATCGATTTGGTCGCCAATCGCCGCCAAGACGTAGTGGTTAACTATGCTGGCCATGCCTTTTTCGAACTGTTCCAGAACGTGTTTCTTTTGCGCTTCGGCCTGGGTGATCATCTGCGTTTCCAGGAATTGCCGCTGCTGGTCGATGGTGGTAATTGTTTTCTCAATCGACCCGACGGCAATCTGCTTGGCGTCAGCAATGCTTTGTTCGTATTTCTTGAATTCCTCTTGCAACGTACGGGTTATTTCGGCACGCATGTAGTCGTTCAGCTGGGTGGTCGTCTGACGCAGGTCCTGTTGCAAGAAGGTGGCGTTTTCACCGATGATTTTTTCAAAGTGCAGTCGGCCGCGGTTGCGCAATTCCTCTCGGAAGTTATCGTCAAAGATATGCTCAACATCTACGTTGGCGGCCGCTTCCAGACCGCCCTTCAGTTTGCCGGGGGCGTGCCCAGGCTTGCTGATTTTCATGGCCAGCCAGACGAAAGCGGCAGTCGCCGCTGCCAGCGTCCCGACGATTAGTATTAACCCACCCGTGTTCATTCTTTATTTACCCTTATAGTTTCAGTATTAAATATACCGCAGCCAGTGAGGCAATGAAAATGACTAATGCCGTGGCGATGACCTGGGCTAGGCCAGTGACAATCAAATGACGACTCAGCGGGTTGCGGCCGATGGAAATCATGGCGCTGCGGATGCCAACCATCAGCAGGATGATGGTCAAGGCCATGGCAACCACGAAGACGATTATGCCGATGTAGATTTTCAGGGGTGAGATTTCGTGGCCGGCGATAGTGTTGCCGATTTTCTGCAATGGCGAGGGGATGGCTAGGGTGTTGTGATAAAGGGGATTACGCACGACACTGACGGTCACCACTGGGTCGCCGATAGCGTATTTTCCCGTGTGGCCAACGACGCTATGCACGCCATCAAAATCTTGGGTGGCGTGGCCGACAACGACTGGCTGGTAAGGCGTCGCTTTGGCGGCGATACCAGCAGTTCCGGACATAGAGAGATAGTCGCCGGCATGGATGACACCGTTCTCCGTACTGACTAAAACCGGGTAGTCACCGCCGGCCGTGATGTAAACCTGCTGTCCACTTCGCTGCATAACTACTGGCGCCTTGGAGCCGTCTACCACTACGCCATAGATGCTGGAGGAGTCGGTGGCCGCCGTCGCTTGGACCGTATCAATTTTTTTGGCGTCCAAACTAACAACCTCGCCGAGTTTTAAATTACCATTGGCGGCAAAACCCTGGACAACATAGTCGGCCAAAGCGACGGCGGGCAAAATGAACAGAACCAGCCCACAAATTGTCAGCTTAGACAAGCCTAAACCAAAACGGCGTGATCGTCGTTTCACTACCGTTGAATTATAACGCTTTTGGTTAGTTCGTACTATCTGTAAACTGTGCCAACCGGCCGATGGTTTTTGCGATGTCCATACTTGTGGTAGAACGGCCGAAGCTAAAGCGCAACGTTGAACGAGCAGCCGCTTCGCTCAGCCCTATAGCCCCTAGCACATGCGAAGGCTCGTCAGAACTGGCGCTACAAGCGCTGCCGACGGCGACCTGGATGCCAGCTTCGTCCAGTTGCATCATCAAACGCTCGTTATCGACTCCCGGGAAAGTCACGCTCAAGATGTGCGGCGCCCGGTGTCTGGCTTGGCCGTTGATCACAGTATTCGGCAGGCGACGGGACAATTCGCTTTCGAAGCCTTCGCGCAAAGCGGTGATTTTTTCGGATTGAACTCGGCGCTCTTTTTGGGCGATACAGAGGGCCGTGGCCAGACCGATAGCCGAAGGCACGTTTTCGGTACCGGAGCGCAGACCGAACTCTTGGCCGCCGCCCAGGACCAGCGGCTCTAGCTTAACGCCGGCCCGGACATACAACACGCCGCTTTGCTTCGGGCCGTAAAGTTTACCGCCGTTAAGACTCAATAAATCAACGCCGAGTCGGGACACGTGCAGATCCAACCAATTGCCAGCCTGAGCGGCGTCGGTATGCAGATACAACGGGTTTTTGACTCCCCGTGTCTGCCGAGATTTACTTAACTTGTTAAGTATTTGTGAAATCTCGCCCAGAGGCTGGATGGTGCCAATCTCGTTATTGACCAAGCCGACGCTGACCAGAACCGTCTGGTCGTTGACCATAGCTTCGAGTTTTTCTAGGTCGACTATGCCCCGCTTGTCTACTGGCATTAGCTTTGATTTAAACAGTTTAGCCGGCGCCAGTACCGATTCGTGCTCTATCGCGCTGACCAGCACTTCGCCATCAGGATAACTTTTCATCAAACCTTGAATGGCCAAGTTGTTAGCCTCAGTCGCGCCAGCCGTAAAGATAACCTCGGCCGGCCGGACGCCTAGGCGGACCGCTATTTGCGCCCTGGCTTTTTCCAGCGCTTGGCGGACTGAGCGGGCCACTAAGTAAGTCGCTGACGGATTATAAAACTCTTTGCCAAAATACGGTTGCATCGCCCTTAACACTCTGGGGTCCAGAGGCGTGGCTGCGGCGTAGTCAAGATAGATATTCCTGGCCATGTTAAATACCAAAGAGTTCCTCAGCGTTTGCGGTTGTCGCCTTGGCCAGCTCGGCCAACTGCTCGCCGCGCAGCTGCGTCAAAAATTCGGCGATAGTCCTGACGTGTTTCGGCTCGCAGACTTCGCCACGGTAAGGCGCCGGCGTTAAAAATGGCGCGTCGGTTTCCAGTAGTAAACGGTTAAGTGGCACGGCCCGGGCGGCTTCTAACTGAGGTTGCTCGCGGGTGAAGGTCATGATGCCGTTCAGTCCGACGTAAAGGCCGCGCGTTAAAATCTGATCCAGGTCGCCGCTATGTGAGCTGAAGCTATGGACCACGCCGCGGATTTTTTTATACGAATCAAAAATCGGCCAGAAATCATCAAAAGCGTCGCGGACATGGAAGATTAGCGGCAGGTCTAACTCCAGCGCGACTTCAATCTGCGTCCTCAGCGCCGCCTGCTGGTCGGCTTTGTCCGCCAACTTGCGGTAGTAATCCAAGCCTGTTTCGCCGATGGCTACTACCCTGGCCTCGTCCGCCAGCTTTGATAGTTTCTTGGCTGAACTAGAGTCAGCTAAAAAGCCGGCGGCATCATGTGGATGCGTACCAACGCTAGCCCAAACATTGTCGTAGCGCGCGGCCAGCGTGGCGCCTTTTCTTGAATCGTCCAGCGTTGTACCGACTGTGATAGCTTTTTTGACGCCGGCTTTATTCGCCCGCTCTAAAACTTCATTTTCGTGTCCGTGGTAAGCATCGAACTGCAGGTGGCAGTGGCTATCGATGAGTTCCATGCTCAGGCTTTCTTGGCGGTCTCGTGTTTGGGGAACATTGGTCCAGGCAGATTCTTGAGCACGCCTGTACTAAAAGCCTGTTGAATGGTCGCCGCAGTCGTCGGCATGAATGGACCCAGTAGAACGGCGATCTCTAGCAGGCTGGCCGCCAAATAGGCCAACGTCTCCCGTAGGTGGGCCTCGTCGCCGGTCTTAGCGATCTCCCATGGCTTGGTCTCTTCAATATATTGGTTAAGGCCTCGGACTTGTTCCCAGACTATATCCAGCGCCTTGTCAAAACGACAGTCAACTATCGCCTGCTTGTACGAGCCAATGTCGTGGTCCGGATCCGGGATATCGCCAATGATGCCCTTCTGGTAGTTAGCTATCATGGCGGCCGTGCGGCTGACGGCATTGCCCAGCTCGTCGGCCAACTCGTTGTTATAAGCTTCGGTGAAGCGTTCCCAGGTGAAGTCGCCATCGCCATAAGCCGGAATGTGCCGCATGAAGAAATAGCGGCAAGCATCAACACCGAACTTGGAAATGATGTCCTTGGGCGCCACGACGTTGCCGAGCGTTTTGCTCATTTTTTTGTTGTCCACCGCGATGTGGCCGTGGACGTAGAGCATGTGCGGCAGTGGCAGGTCTAGGCCGAGTAGCATGGCCGGCCAAATGGCGGCGTGGAAACGCAGAATATCTTTGCCGATGACTTGGACATCCGCCGGCCAAAACTCTTTGAAATCCTTGCCGTCGGGATAACCCAGGGCCGTGATGTAATTCATCAAAGCTTCGAACCATACGTACATGACTTGGTCAGCGTCGCCCGGGACTGGAATGCCCCATCCAATCTTGTCTTTCGGCCGGCTGATGGAAATATCTTCCAGGCCAGAGTTAATGACATTCAGGATTTCATGCTTGCGGCTGACCGGCACGATACGGAAGTCATCTGCCTCGATGGCGGCTTTGATCTTCGGGCCAAAGGCGCTGAGTTTGAAGAAGTAATTCTCCTCCTGGAGTTTTTCATAAGGCCGGTTGTGATCGGGACAGACGCCTTTGTTGGCTTTGACGACGGCTTCCGGGAAGTATTCTTCGTGACCAGTGCAATACCAGCCGACATAAGTCGATTTATAAATATGTTTGGACAGATTCTTCCAAATCGCCTCGGAGCGCTTGACGTGGTCCGGGTCGGTCGTGCGGATGAAACGGTCGTTGCTGATTTGCAACTGTTTGAGCAGTTCAACGAACGAAGCACTGGTCTTGTCGGTAAAAGCTTCGGGGGTCAGTTTGGCTTCAGCCGCTTTTTCGGCAATTTTGCCGCCGTGCTCGTCCGTGCCGGTCAAAAACAAAACCTTGACGCCGCTGGCGCGCATGTAGCGGGCCAAAACGTCCGCGGCAATATACTCCAAGGCGTGCCCAACGTGTGGCTCGGCGTTGACATAGGGAATCGAGGTCGTGATATAAAACTTCATCTCTTTAATTCTAGCCTATATCTGGGTTTTTGGGGTCCCCATCGCGCGGAGTTGCGTGATGGGGGAGAAGCAAAAGTCGACCATAAAATGAAGAACCTGGCAGTCTTGCCAGGTTCGAATCAAAAGGTCGTACTTTTGCGTGGTGGGCAATACAGGACTCGAACCTGTGACTTCAGCAATGTGAATGCTGCGCTCTAGCCAACTGAGCTAATTGCCCGCACTCACAAATTATATATCTTGGGAAAGAAAAAAGACCCCGCACTGAAATCTTGATGTTCCGAAATAGAATTATTCATTCTCTTGGTTATTCAAGATTTAGTGCGGGGCGAGGGGGAGGGCTGAGATGGCGGGCGCGGGGATTCCCCGCGCCCGCCCGAAAGGGTGGCTAGCCGGCGAGGCTATAGCCCCGCGCGGGCCTCGGCTCCTCCGCGGGTCGTAGGACGATGAAGCTCAGGCGGTTCTCCTCGGTCAAGACCGCAACCTCGTCGGCGTCGACGTAGCTGCAGGCTCTGGCATGGAGGTGCGCCGCTTCTTCGGCTCTGCCCTTCTTGGCCGCCTCTGCGGCCTTCTCCAGGTAGGCCAGCGGCAAGCCAGCCGTTACCAGATGCTGACGCACTTCATCGCGCGACGGCACGAGCCTTTCGAGCTCGCAAAGTAGCCGGCTGAAGTGGTCGAATCGTCCTTCGCGGAGCGCCTCGACTGCCATCTCGGCTGTAAGACCTGGTGACTCCACTAGCCCCTCCCTCTTTTTGAATGTTCCGCGCCGCTTTGCGGTGGGCGCAGGGTAACCGTGCCCCGGCACCAAAATCTCGATGCTTCGCAATCCGATCACCGACTGCTCCGCTTCAGGATTTGGTACGGGGTAAACAATCAAAAACGACCGAGCTCCAGTGCTGCGGTCGCCTTCGAACTTTTGGTGGTTGCGTAACTTTTAGGCAACAGCAGCAGAATCTCGCATGACGAGATTAATGCTAATGCCCGTAAAGTAACGCGAACTTACCATGCGTTCTTTTATACAGACTGCGCGCTAATAAATCAATAAGAGAATTATCTGCCTAGTAAAAGGCTTACGGAGTAGCCGTAGGTGTAGGACAACTGCCTAAGAACTTGGAACGCTACGTCTGCCAATTGGAACCCCAAGTCTTTTGACAAGTCGGTGCCATCACGTCTCTGGATTCCCATCAATTCCTCAACAGTCTCGAGGGTAGCACCAAAATCGTTCTGGTTTAATATAGTGTCTATGTTGCCGAGTAACTCTACTGGCGTTCTATTCCCTAATCTCCACTCTGCGTAAGCAAGGTCCAGTTCTGACTGCTCTCTTATAGCACCACCCGGCAAATAATCTAGCATCGGCGCAATGCCTGCCGACCTACCCTCGTCATATATCTGGCGATAGAGTTTGTCTAGGCATTCAAGCTCATCCTCGCTTACAGGAAACGGCTCGTAGATTCTATCTTTGATATCGCGGTCTAGGAAAAGCTTGGAAACAGCGCCCACCTGAGTAAGTCTTTTTTCAGCTACGTCATAGTGCAGATAATCCCGAGCTGTCCAATTGGTTCTGTCAACGCCGCTTCTTTCGTGATATGAAAGCAAGGCCGAAATATACTCGACGGCTTTCTCAACAGCCTGACCCAGATTTAAGGGAGACTCCTCTGCGGCAGTTTGCTTAAGCTTGGTAGCGAACGAAGTATTTCCGAAAATAATCTCCTCCTCGTGCGCTCTGTCTGCCGCAGGAACTTTCAGACGCATAAAATCCTGGTGAAGCAACCATGTCATAAACCTGACGCCAGCTTCGCGCCGTTCTTGGACGTCTTCGACCAGCGACTCGTGTGAGATTAATGTCGCGATATAACTTTCAACTTCCTCTACTTGGCTGTGCCATTCCCGATAGGCTTCTTCCTCCTGGGGAACTTCTTCCTTTCTCAAGCGTTCCAAACGAGCGCGTAGTTGGATGCCCTCCAAAATCGGATCCTTGATCCCGTGTTTGACCAAGTAAGACGCTCCCCGTCGAGTCGCCGCTTTTTGATACTTGTCTAGTTCCCCAATTACTGAGCCTTTTTGCAGGATGTCGTCTCTTTCCATAGGCTCAGACATGGATCTCGCCGCATAGTCCTCGGCAATTACTAAACAGGCTAGATCCGCTAGGGCTATCGGCACGGTTTCATGATCTGGATGAATATTTACCACGCGACAAAAATAAGCCAGCCATTTTCTGTCTGCCAAATTCCAGTCTTCAACACCCATACCCTCCAGAACTTTCTTGGCGCCTCTTTCCATTTTCCAGGCAAAATTCTCGGAGTGAGAAACCTCAGGCTCGCGCGAATAAATTGGCCTTAGAGTTGCTTCAAGCGCATCCTCTTCGGTGGGGCCGTCGGGGTCATCATCACCCCCAACATATTCAAAGTCAAACAGATCAAGCTCTGCCTCGCCATCACTCGCTAAGCCGTTTCCATTTTTCTCTGGCATATCGTCTTCGAACCTGTTCATAGAACATATTATGCCAAATTCTTGACTTTTTTGCAAGAGTAAAACGGTGTTAAACCAAACATACAGTGCGGAATTTTTGTTGCTATAATCAATCCCATAATCCATGACCATAACTAAGGAGCACACACTAATGAAAAAGTCGGAGAAGGGCTTTTCGGTCATAGAGACCTTGATAGTCCTTATCGTTGTGGCCTTTGTCGGCGCGACCGGCTGGATGGTTTACAAAAACCATCACAAGGCCGGCCTGGCTTCGACTAGCAACTCGGCGAACATCTCCAAACCGCCTCACTGCCGCCGGCGTTGCCCGGTACCATCCAGGCGGTAGATAACATTACGACCGAGTCCACTGATAGCTCGTCCACCATCGACAGCCAGTACACCAATAGTGACCAGTCGGCCGCCCTAAGTCCCAACGGCGCGGCTAGTAATTTAGGAGGCGCCTACAATGAATCGTCTTTCTAGAAAAATCGGTTTTGGAATCTTAGCGATCGTCGTGCCGGTGTCGCTGTCGACGGCAACGCTTTTGGCCGCGCCGGCTACCACCACTCGGACTACCGCGTTTTGTACCAACCTGCCCTCGACCGTCAGCAAAGTCAATTCCAGCTTATCTAACCTGCAAAGCAAATTAACGACCGCCTGGAATAACCGCGACGCCCAGATTACCGCCAACGATACCAAGTGGGACCAAGCTTTGGCGGCCGACCGCGCCAAATGGGCCGCCCAACGCCAAAACGAATTCACCGAGCTTCAGGCCAAGGCGACGACTGACGCGCAAAAGGCGGCCGTCCAGACTTACATCACGGCTCTGAGCGATGCCATCAACAGCCGCGAGTCCGCCAACGACCAAGCCCGGGCAACTTTCCGTAGCGGACTGACCAGCCTGCTCGCTAGCCAGCAATCAACCATCAACAGCCAAGTCGCTACCTTCACCGGCACCGTCAACGCGGCGGAGGCGACCGCCCAGTCCAGCTGTGCCGCGACACCGTCCGATACGTCCATCCGCACAACTTTCGTCTCGGCTACGAGAACCGCTCGCTCCGCCTACAACTCCGACCGTAAAAGTGACAGCGGCATCGGTACTCAAGTCAAAGCCCTGGCCGCCACCCGCGACGCGGCCATCAAGGCCAACGACACGGCTTTCGCGGCTACAGCCAAGGCCGAGGCTACGGCGCTTAAAGCCGCCTTCGCCGGCACCGGCACTAACGTCAGCGGCTAGACCCGGCATCGACGCCTCACCAAGCTGGTCGAATCCTAGCTCGAATAGCGAGAAGCTTACACACTGTCCATAAGGATATAATTGGGGTATGGCAAAATATTTCGCCACTTTTCCGGCCGGCTGTTACCCGATTATCGAAAGGCATTTGAAGAGCTTCAAGCCTCAGGATTTGGGGCTTCTTGGGCATGATGAAAGTTCAGTAATTTTTGAGTCGCCATTCTCTACAGAGCGGCTTATTGAGCTAAGGTTCTTGACAAATATCTACAGATTTATAGATAAAGAATTAGGCTTAAGAGGTAGTTTTTTCAGCCTAGCTATGCTGCAAAATGGCCAGCCGGCTACAATCGAACCCGTCAAACGCACTGAGCTTGAGGCAAAAATCGTAAATGACTTTGGCCTTGAGCTAAATGTCCACTTATCTAGGAACAATTTTTACTTGATTCAGCGTGGCGACGAAGAATTTCTGACATTAAGACTCCCTCGGCCAAAATTCAAAAGAGAAAAACTACAGGCTGGCGAGCTGCGCCCGGAGCTAGCCCATATTTTATGCTTGGCTGCCGGGTTTAAAGCCAAAGATACATTGCTTGATTCATTTGCTGGCTCTGGTGCGATTCCTTTTGAAGCCGTTCGCGGTTTTGGCTGTAAAACTGCTATTGCCGTCGACCACAAGAAAGTGTCCGGCCGCCATGAGGCTCCGGGCATCAAGTGGCACGAAGCCGACGCGGTTCATTTAGATTTTATTGATGCCAACAGCATCAACCGGGTAATCACAGACCCGCCATGGGGCATTTATGACACTGCAACGGCCGTAGAAACTTACCGAGCCTCACTGCAAGAGATTTTTCGGGTACTCAAACAAGACGGCGTAACTGTGATTTTATCTGGTAGTACACAGCTCGATAAAGCGATACCCCAATCCGAGTTTAAGATAATTAAAGAATACCCCATCTTGGTTTCTGGGAAGAAAGCTAAAATTTACAAGCTCCAAAAACTGGTCGAAAAATAAAATTTCCGGGGTGTTTGTTATGATTGAGCCATGGCTCTTTTCTATATAACCGGCCCAACGGCATCGGGCAAAACTACCGTGGGCGAAGCCTTGCGTGCAAAAGGCTACGAAGTGCATGATTCCGACAATGAAGGGATGAGGTATTGGCGAAACAGAAACACAGAGGAGCCGGCAGACAGACCAGTCAAAACGGAGTTGGAGGACCCCGAGTGGCACCAAAATCACACGTTTGCGCTCTCAAAAGAGCCGATAGATAGGCTTTACGAAAAAGCAAAAACTAAAACTATATTCTTATGCGGGATAACTCCGAACGACTTGGACTTTAAGGATCGTTTCAAAGAAATCTTTTCATTAACCATCGATGAAGATTTGCAAAAAAACCGTGTCGTGAATCGTACCAATCATAATTACGGCAAGGCGCCCCACCAGTTTGCCGCGGCTCTAAAATGGCGTGGACCGCAAATCGCCAAATATAGGCAGGCCGGAGCGCACGAAGTAGATGCTTCTCAGCCCATTGACCGTATTGTGGAAGAGATACTGGCACTGACCAAACCATAAGCCCCGAAAAATAAAATTTCCCGTGCTTTTGCGTGTAATAATTCAGTCTAGGATTGTTTGATGTCTGGGTGGGCAGTAGAGCCCTCGGGGCCTTTTAGGCGTTCGTCATATTCTTGCCTAGCTTTTTCAGCCACGATCTCAAACCTGGCAGGATCGTTTAGCCAGGTTTCGTAATGGATGCCGTCTACTTCGCGATCGATTTGTTGGCCGCTTCCAAGCCTTTCGGTTATGATTGGGATCTCTTCACCCTCTGGCGTTTTAGCGAGGCCTTCGCAATCTTCATACCAGCCAAAATCTATTAACTCCCAGTCTCTGATTCTTTCTCGCTCATCAGGCGTAAGCTCCCATATAGTACCGGATACCTTACCCTCGCGATCCTGCTTAATAACATAGCTTGTAAACGTCTCGTCCCAGCTCTCCTTCAACAAATCTCTAGCGGAAATAGGAGCTGGAGCTTTCGGAATAGTAATATCGGGGATTTGGTCTAGTCTTTGAACTCCCAGCGAGTAACCCTCTAGTGTGGCCGGCCGGCCAACTAATTCGGATTCAGGCTTGCCGACAATGGCGGCAATCATTTTGGGGTCACGGTTTGCACCATAGCCGAAATATAAGACCTTGTGACTCATGGCTTAATTATCACTATCTGGTCATCCAAAAGTCAACCGAACTTGAGCCCCACCGAACGCCGAAAAATAAAATTTCCTACCTGTCGCGTTATGGCAAATTATAAAAGGTTTTAGCGCTAAGAAAAAATGGTTACGTTTAAGGGAACCTTTTACGGATTTTATTTGGTGGCGCCCTGGCCGAGGTCGTTCAGCAGAATGATCAACTGTCTTTTTTCAACGGTCGAACAGTCTATTTTTCTATTCCGGGCTATCATATAACCCTGAATCAGCCTTTGGATTCTTAGCGTGTTGTCTCTTGTCAAAAAACTGATTGATTTAATATCGTTTGTAAAAAACTTGGAGAATATATGGATAGAGCCGAAAAACGGCCCAACGTTGGACTCCACATTCAAGATATCTTCAATCCGAACGCTGATTGTGTTGGCCATGCTAAAAAATTCGCGGTGGACAATCGTTAGTTGTTGCCTGTCCATACTGATGCTGTCCGGAAACAGCGTAAACGGAAAAACCGTTTTGGCATTAAAGAGTATGTCGTGAGCTCCAACAGTAACATCCACGAGCTTTTCTTCGTTGGTTATTTGAGATTCTTTTCGCGCTAGCACCGCCGGCCTGGGTATCCTGATGCTCATCGGGCGATTTGCTAGGGCTGTGCGAATTGCCTCCACCGGGTTGATTGAAGCGAACAGTTTTATACTACGGGTCATGGGGCAAGCCTTTCTAAACTTACATGGTGCAAAAGCCCGGCAGTTTAGTAACACTCTCCCTCAAAAAGCGCACGTACTAGTGTCGACTGGATTACTATTAGTATAGCACGTTTGTTGAAATATTTACAACTTTCCGAAGAGGTGAAACCTCTCCTAGCCACCGACAAAAGTCAGCGCTATGACTCCGCCAACGTACAGCGCCAGAACGAGGAGCGAATCCACGCCCATTCGGAAGTACATTTTCCTAGGTCTGAAAATCAAGCCGATTATGTAAATGCCTGTTAGCAGAACACCGAGTGAAGCGAACCAGACATCGGTTGGCGTAGCGTGCTGGAGCACCGAGTGGCCGGCAATAATATCAGCGACCAAAAACAGCGCAGGCATAAAAGAGTTGCCGCCAAAGATATCGCTCATGGCCAGCTTGTAGTCGCCGATTTTTACCGAACTGAAGCCGGTTGATAAGTCCGGCAACGCCGCGGCAAAGGCTATAAATGTGGCCGCGAATAGACCACTGCTAATTCCGTAATCGACCGCCAGGTTACTGCCAGCTGCCTGTAGGCCGACGCCCGAAACTAAAATAGCGGTAGCGCACAGCAGTAAAATTCCCCAGATTTTGAAGTTAGAGGCTTGGCGCAAGGACGGATGGTTAATGGTCGTCCGCCTTTCCTGGTGTTCGCGCCCCGGAGCGGCGCCCATGGCTTCACTGCGCCACGGCAGACCCCGTCGGGCTTTATAGGCCAGCCACAGGCCGCCGACCCAGAGAGAGAAGATTAGCGCTGAAGCTAAACTTATTGGGGTATGCGGGATTACTACCGGTGTGTGGACAGCTACGATTGACGCTACAGCCACCAAAATCACGACGGTCGCTTCCAGGACGAGCGTTAAAGAGGCCGCCGCGAAAGTCAGCGGCGCAGCCAGCCGCATACGGGCATCCATCAGACTGATAAGCATGGTCTGGATGGCAATACCACCGACCAGCGTGCCTATAACAATATCGTAGTGATGGTGGGCCGCGGCCGAAACCACAATAGCGATTTCCGGTAGACTGGTCGCCACACCCAAAATCAACAACCCACCGAAAGCGCTGCCTAGTTTGTATTTGGCATCAATCGCGTCCGTTGACCTGACCAGCCAGGTACCGGCAACCCAGGTAACCAGCGCGAATATCAGAAACTCCAGGATAAGTCCCAAATGCCCCATCTGAAGATAATGATACCAAAACCTTCCGCTAAAAAATAAAATTAAGAAACCCGGCATCAAAAAAGCACCAGATTCCTCTGATGCATTTTTGGTGGAGCTGGAGGGAATTGCACCCTCGTCCGCTTGGTAACGAATTTGCTGACTACAGGCTTAGACTGCTTGAAATTTCTTAAACCAGTTTATAGAAACAGTCCAAAGCAAACTGGCTAAAGCCCGGCAATCTTAGCTGAATTCCAGCGGGCCACTAAAATTCAGAGCGTCCAGAAAATATGGCGCACTTAGAAGTTATCTGGCATCACTTCAAAGCGCGGCTGCAGAATTAAACTACAGCTGGTGCGAAAGAAAACTGAGCTGGTGCAAAAGCACTGGCAACAAAATTCTTTACGCGAGAAAATGCGTTTGCATTTACTTGGTTGATCCGGCTAACGTGCAGATCAATCCGGCCTGCCATACAAATTTGTTAAGGTCCAAACGTCGAGCTTAAATCAGCCCCCTCGTCGGAACTTGCGCCCCTGCTTCATTTTGCCTAAGCGGCAAAAGCTTTGCTCAAGGCTTGGTTCCTCCTCTCAATTTTGCAAACGGCTGCTAGCGCCCCGATTAGCAAAATTGGAAATTCCGACCAGGCAACCGACTTCCCTCAACTAACATAAGTATTATACCACAAAGTGTCAACAAAAACTAACTGCACGCTTATAGGTTGTCAGTCAAAGTCTGAGCGGCTAAACGGATGGCGCTGGCCTCTTTGCTGGCAATCGAACGTTCAAAGTGTCTAAGAACTTCTTTAGCTTTCTGGTGCTTGCGCCGGCCCTTGGCGGTTAAAATCACGTCGCGTTGGCGGCCATCCTTTTTGTTCTTGGTGATACTGACCAGACCGTGCTTTTTCATCAGCTGTAACTGCCGGCTGACGTTGGCTTCAGTCTGGTGTAGGCTGACCGCGACGGCACGTTGGGAAACGGGCATAGCACCAAGGGCGCTCATAATCCTCGTCTGGCTGAGGCTAATCCCTGCCTCCTTGTTCAGAAGCTCATCTGAGGAATGTTGTAAAACATACGTCAGAGAGAGCAGGGGAGGAAAATTGCTTTTGGGTAAAACGTTTATGTCTTTCATGATCCCAGCATACGCCGCATATACTTAACTAGTCAAGTAATATTAACTAGAGCAGGGAACGAAGATCGGTTTTGAGACTGTACTGCGTATAGAGTTTGTGCCACTGCGCCAAGCTGAGTTTTTCAGCCCGCAGGTCGCCGTTAACTTCGGCGGCGGCTAAAAGCTCATCGGCTTGTCCGACCCCGACGCGAAGGCCTGCCGCTAAGCTGCTACGCAATTTTTTGCGCGGGGAGCTAAAGCCGGCCTTGACCACCCGCATGAATTTTGGCGTATCGAGATTCTTGAACAGAGGCTCCCGACGGCGACGTAGAATTACAACCTGCGAGTTGACTTTAGGAGGCGGTGTGAACATCTCGGCCGGCACTACCCTGCCGAGCTGCGGTTCATAAAACAACTGCAGACTAATCGACAAAATACTCATCCGGCCCGGACGCGCGGCAACCCTCTCGGCGACCTCTTTCTGGACTAGTAGTACCACCAGCGACGGCTGATTGGCGGACGAACCGAAAAGACGCAACAAGTGACCGGTCAGGTAGTATGGGATGTTGGCGACGACTTTATAATTTTTTGGCAGTTTGCTGACGTCGTATTTCAGAATATCGCCCTGCACCACTTCTAAGTTTTTGGGCGCGCCGGCCGCCAGCTGGTTGGCTAAATTCCGGTCGAGCTCGATGGCGATGACTTTCTTGGCATCAGATGTTAGATACTCGGTCAGCGCACCTTGGCCCGGCCCGATTTCGAGGACCGTGTCGCCGACACCAATGTCGGCCGAACCCGCGATATACTCCAGGGTTGCTTCGTCTTCAAGCCAATGCTGGCCAAGGGACTTTTTTGGCAATATCTCCGCCATAAGTCAATTGTAGTCCGAAACATCGGTGGTTTACCAGCTAAAGTTGTTGAGCCAATGAACGTACGCGGCGTACCAACTGCCATAGCGTCCATAGGCGTAACCACTGCACCAGTGTAGCTGAGTGATTGGGTTGGTCGCCCAGTCACTGCCGGCCGAGGCCATCTTGTAGCCCGGCGTGGCCTGACAAAGACCATAGCCGTAAGGCGTGTAGGCATTATCCGGTTGGGCCGGGCAATAGTGTTCGCCTTGGGCCTTGGTGTAGCACCAGCCCGACTCGTGGCTAACGATGTAATCGACATAGCCGTAGTCACTGCTGGCGATGTCTGCGGCGGCCATGACTGACGTCTTGTCTCCGGATAGATCAACGACGGTACCGATAGCGATAATTTGTGGCGTGGCCGGGGTGACGGTCGTTTGCTGGATAACCGTCCGGCTGACCTCGACCCCGCCCTCTACATCGATTTGATAAGTGATGGCAACCTTGCCAGGCACGCCGGACTGGCGGACCGCCGTAGCGCCGAAGCTCAGCGATGAATCGTTGACGTACTGGACTGGCGGGGTGATGGGCTGTTCGACCGTAACCGTTGATACGCCGTTACGGACGACTGACACCACCAGGTCGGCGCTAATCGGCGTATCCAGCGCCGGCTTGACTGTATCTTTGGACGTCAGGTGAACATTCTTCTCTTTGAGCAAGTCAGCCACCGTCTTGGTGTGCGTCCTAACGGTCAAATCCGTACCGTAAAGCGTCAGGTTGACTGGCGTGGCAGGATCGACAACCACTTGCTCGCCTATGACATTACTCGCCACACTGCCGGGTTCGAAGTTTACATTGTCCTCCGGGTAAACGTTTAAGCCAGCGTTCTGCGCTACAACCCGAGCGCTACGCTGGGCAGTGACCGTAACGGTCTTGGCGCCATTGTCGCCAATAACCGTTACCGGGCGGGCCCGGTAAACGTTAATACGAAAGTTATCCTCGACTATCGGCGTACTGAGCGAGGGCTCGACCACGTCTTGCGGAATCAGATTCAGCGGCAATTTTTTAACTAGGTCTCCAACGGTCGCGGCCTTAGTATCCAGTGTTTCGCGCGTGCCGTTATCGGACAAGAAAACGACGTGCGAATCACTTGGCCGCAGATTGAGATTAGGCCGGCTTAAAATCACGCCGCCAACGACGGCCACGCCGGCCAACAGACCTAAAATGGGAATGATATAAGGCCGCGCATAGATATGCCGCCGGCCAGCCTTATGGACCAGCTGATAACGCTTGACTAATCTTCGCTTAAATAATTTCATCTAGGGGTTGCTTTCGAATAAGGCTCCTGGCAGTTAGTGGATGATTAGCTCCTTAAGCCCACCCGTCTCAAGCAAACAGGTCATATTATAGCAAAAACAGGGGTCAGTTGAGCTTGGTTAGAGGCGCGAAAGCGATGTTCAGGCGCTTGGCGCCCTTACCCTTGAAATAGACCACTGCTGTATCGCCGGCAATTTCTAAAACCGTGCCCTTACCGAAAAGCTGGTGGTCAACCACATCGCCCTCGGCCAACTCCAGGACGTAGTGCGGCTCGTCATCGACGATAGTCTGGATGGACGCCGAGTCGCCTTCGTGCGCCGTACGGCCTTCAATATCGGCTAAGAATCGGCTGGGCGGGTTTGATGTGCGGCCGCCAAACAATGCCCGCTCGGTAGCATAGCTTAGATAGAGTTCCTCGCGGGCACGTGTCATGCCGACATAAAGCAAGCGCCGTTCCTCTTCCATTTCCTGCGGATCGTAGAGCGAGCGGCTGTGCGGCAGAATTGACTCTTCCAGGCCAGCCACATAAACCACCGGAAATTCCAGGCCTTTTGCTGAATGCAGGGTCATCAATGTTACTGCGTCGGCAGTGTTGTTGCGGCGCTCCATGTCGGAGATAAGGGCTACCTCTTCCAAAAAATCATCTAGCCCGACGTCCTCAAACTGACTGGCCACGCTCAGCAGTTCGCGAACGTTCTCGGCTCGGGCTTCGCCTTGCGGCGTGCCGTCGTTGATAAATTCCAGATATTTTAGACGTTTCAAAAGCTTTTCCAGCAAGACCGCGGCACTCATTTCACCGGCTTCGGCACGGAAGCTGACAATCAGGTCGGCGATTTGCGAGAAGCCAGCTTTGGCTTTGGGTGTTAGCCCGTCGCATTCATTACTATGTGTCAGTGCGAGGCTTAGGCTGTATTCGTATTTGTCGCGCCAGTCCTCAAAAATTTCGAGACTGCGCTTGCCAATACCGCGCGGCGGGATGTTAACGACCCGCGCGAAGCTTGGCTGGTCTTCCGGTTGATAAATTAAACGCAGGTAAGCGACGATGTCTTTGATTTCAGCCCGGTCATAAAAGCGCACGCCGCCGACAATACGGTACGGCAAGTTGTAGCGCAGGAAGACTTCCTCAACGGCCCGGCTTTGGGCATTGATGCGATACAAAATGGCGAAGTCATTATATTTGCGGCCGTTGCTGTCGACCGCCGAGCGGATGCGCCGGGCGATAGTCTCGGCTTCGGCTCGTTCGTTAGCTACCGCCAGGACTTGAACCGGCGCGCCGCCGCCGGCCGCCGTCCAAAGTTTTTTGTCGGACCGCTGGAGATTCTGGCTGATAACGGCATGGGCGGCATCCAGAATGTTTTTGGTACTGCGATAATTTTGCTCCAGTTTTATGACCGTGCAGTTAGAATAGTCTTTTTCAAAATTAAGGATGTTGCGGAAGTCAGCGCCGCGCCAAGAGTAAATGCTTTGCCAGTCATCGCCAACGACGGCGATGTTTTTGTGCTTACCGGTCAGCAATTTGACCAGCTGGTACTGGGCGGCGTTGGTGTCCTGGTATTCATCAATCACGATGTAGGTAAACTGGTCCTGCCACTTCTGCCGAATTTCTTTAAAATTACTTAACATGTTAACTGTTTTGCCGATAAGGTCGTCGAAATCCAACGCGTTGCTGGAAGCCAGCAGTTTTTCATAAAGTGGGTATGCTTTCACGGCGGCCTTGGCCACTGGCGTGTCGCCTGCGGTGGCCGCGAACTGCGCCGGGCTGACCATCTCGTTTTTGGCGCCGGAAATTAGTGAGGCCAAAAAACGCGGCGGTAGCTTTTTTTCATCCAGGTGGAGCTCCCGGCCGACTTGCCTGAGCGCGGCTGTCCTATCGGCCTCATCCCAAATCACAAAGTTACGTGGAATACCGGCGGCTTCCCCACTCTGGCGCAATATCCGCACACAGATGCCATGGAAAGTTCCGAGGAACGGAATAAAATTGCGATTTTCCGGGTTGTGCCCCGTCAATTTGGCCGTGCGCTGGCGCATCTCGTTGGCGGCCTTGTTAGTGAACGTTACTGCCAGGATATTGAACGGCGTAGCTTTTTTGGTCGCCAAGATATAGGCGATGCGATGAGTCAGTGTTTTGGTTTTACCGGAACCTGCGCCGGCCAATATCAAAAGCGGGCCTTCGGTTGTTTCGACAGCCCGTTTCTGCTCTGGGTTCAACTCCTCAAAAAGATCCTTCTGCACCTCTTAATTGTAGCAAGCTAGAGTTGAGAATATGCCGACTCGAGAATCTTTAGGCTGGTTTTGGCGTCAGTTGTATTGAACCAGCTAAGCGCTGACTGAGTAGAGTCGTTGTAGGCGGTTGAGCCCCCAGGCGCCGCAAAAGCGTTCCCTAGATTGTTCACACCATAGCCGGAGCATGCCCAAGCTTCTGGGAATGTAGCAGTTGAACCAGTTTGAAGCTTATAGCTAGACACAAGGTCTGATCGTACTAGCTGATATTTAGGGTTGTACATATACAGGGGAGCATTATTTAAATGGTCGAGCCAATATCCCCCTACAACCTTGAGATTCAAACTGGAAGTCAACCTGTCTATTGATGTAACGTATACCTGGCCTGTAGCGCCAGCAGGTGGGGTTGTTTGAGTACTGCAAACTGTCGGAGCCGGGATCTCGTCAACAACCGTGCTAGCGTTGCTTATGTCTATGCCCTCATTGCCGAGGCTCGGCTTTGCTGTCCAAGTGCTTGGGTAGTAGAAACAGGTTTTAGCCTGTGAATCGCAATCACTTTTCCAGCCGGCGTATGGGTTGGTGGTGGCCGGCGTTATGACTGGCGTGGTTGTAGCAACTGGTTGTTTGAAGATGTGGAATGGCAGGTGTGAAGCGCCTTTGATAACTCCGGCGTCTACTAAAAGATAGAGCGCGATGACGACTGCCAGTAAGAATCCGACGAGCCAAGCCAACTTCTTTAGGCCGCGACGCGGACGTTTTGGCGCCGGCTCTTTGGCGCCGGAGAATAGCGGATGGGCATCTATTTTCGGCTGGAGCTCGCCGAATTTTGGTACATCGCCTGGACGTGGCGGAGATGTTATGGCGCCAGTCATTTGGACTGGGCCGGGGGCGGGCGGCTTGGGAGCCGGTGGCCGATTGGCCAGCAACGGACCAGCTGGCGGGGACGGCATGGGATTGGGCACCGGGGCGGCTGGCGGTGTTTCAGGCATAGGAACAACTGGCCGCACGGCCGGAGCCGGTGCGTCGCCGTCAGTGATGGCGATTTTCTTCGCGGCTGGTCCAGGCGGCGGAGCTGTCTGGCCCGGAGTTATGACGGTCGGTTGGACGATATTATCTTCCGGCATTTAAACTTCTCCTTTATCACGCTGCCAGCGGTGAGCTGAATTTACAATGGATGTGAATGACTCGTAATTAAGACTGGCACCGCCAACCAAGAAACCATCAATGCCTTTGATATTCAAGAAACCGTGGACGACATCAGCCGTCACACTGCCGCCATAAAGAATTCTTATGCCAGCGGCAACCCGGTCGCCGAAAATATGCTCAACGTAGGTCCTTATATAATTGACGGCTTCCTTGACTTGGTCGGGCTTGGCGATATCGCCCGTGCCGATGGCCCAGACCGGTTCGTAGGCAATGACCAATTGGCGGACTTCGCCGGCAGTCAGATTCGATAGCGCGCTCATCAGCTGGTCGTGCAGAACCTGTTTGGTCTCGCCCTCTTCGCGCTCGTGCTTGGTCTCGCCGACACACAAAATCGGCGTTATTTCGTTGCGCACCGAGGCGGCGACTTTGTCGCGCACTATCGGTAAATCTTCGTCGAATATATGGCGTCGTTCGCTGTGGCCGACTATGACGTAGTGAACCAGGTCGCGTAGCATCGTGAAACTAGTCTCGCCAGTAAATGCGCCCTCATCCTTCTGGTAGGCGTTTTGGGCGGCTAGGCGGAATTTGCGCCGGTCAACTTGGATGGATAGCGGCTGAAGAGCCAGCATGCTGGGCGCCAGGACAACCTCGATATCCTTATGAATGGGAATCCGCTCTTCCAGGCGGTGCACTAACAGACTAGACTGGCTGGCATTCAAATGCATCTTCCAGTTACCAACAATCAGGATTTTTCTCATTTCCCCACTCGATAACCTTTAAGCTTATTGTACATTATTTCTTCTCTAATGACTCAATGCCCGGCAGTTTGTGACCAGCCATTAGCTCCAGGCTAGCACTACCGCCGGTTGAGACATGATTAAAGTCATCAGTCACGCCCTGGGACTCCACCCAGGCGACAGTGTCGCCGCCGCCGACGACCGAGAAAGGCTTGTGAGCGTGCTGATTACTGGCGCCAAGCATAGCTTCGGCCACCAAGCGCGTGCCTTGGGCAAAAGGCGCCTCAGCTCCGGATATACCCGGGACTTCGGCCATGCCTAACGTGCCGCTCCAAATAACCGTCCGGCTAAGCTTAATGGCGCCAGCTATCATCGCGGCGCTAGCCGGCCCGATATCCAAAATCTTTTCATCAGCCATGACGTTGAAAGCCTGGAGTGGCGGTTTCTTGGGATAAAATTGGCTACCAGCCAGCGAGCCGTTGGATAGATCAACCACCCGGGTCGGCATGTGCCCATTGGCATTCGTAGAGACCACGGCGTCAATTGGGATAATGAAGTTAAAGGCACGCTGTTTCTCGGCTTTGCGGGCTAGCGTTAAAACTTGCCGCGCTGAATCGAACTCCGAAGCGTCGGTCAAACTGCTACCTACTTTGACATCTTCGATCGCCAGAAAATCGTTAGCCAGGGCGCCGCCAACAGCTACGCAATCAGCCAGCTCAATAAATTTTTTAAGCACATCTATTTTGTCGGCAATCTTGGCGCCGCCAACGACCGCAATCAGTGGCCGCTCCGGCTTGGCCATCACTTGGCTGAGGACATCAACTTCATGGGCCAGCAATAGACCACCGACGGACGGTAGGAATTTAGTGATGGCTTCGGTGCTGGCGTGTGCCCGGTGTACCACGCCGAAGCCGTCTTCGACAAAGAGGTCACAGCCGCTAGCGCTGACAATCGCTTCGGCGAAAGCCGGATCGTTCTTTTCTTCTTCCGGATGAAAGCGCAAATTTTCCAGCAATAGCACGCCGCCAGCCGGCAGGGCGGCAACGGCGGAGGCGGCCTTATCGCCGACACAGTCCTCAGCGAAGTGTACGGGCTTGCCCAAAAGTTCACTGAGCCGCTTGGCGACTGGCCGCAGAGATAGGTCTTCTTGGGCGCCTTTGGGGCGGCCAAGATGTGAAATGATAACCAGATTTTTAGCGCCTTGCTTGATGATATAATCAACCGTCTCCAGCGATTGCTGCAGACGATAACTGTCCGCGATATGGCCAGCTTTTAGCGGCACATTGTAGTCCGCTCGCAAAAGAACCCTTTTGCCCTTGAGGTCAACATCGCGGATCGTTTTAAAGCCCACCATTCCTTATTACAGTTTACTAGAAACGTGAAAGGATAGCCTACTTCGATTTATTACTGGTGACCCCAAGGGTAATATAGCTCCACTTCGTTCGGCATATAATCTCGCTAACCGCTCTATTATCGAACATGGGTTCAACTTCTTTGCCAAGAAGCACCAAAGAAAATACCCGACCAAAGTCGGGCACTTTCTTTGGTGACCCCAAGGGGAATCGAACCCCTCTTGCCGGGATGAAAACCCGGTGTCCTAACCTCTAGACGATGGGGCCCCAACAGATAGCAGTTTAGCAGAAGTCGGCAGATACCAAAAAGCCCCCAACGACCCACCTATCCGTTGAGGGACCTTTCAGCATATTTTTGTTTAAGAGCGGTCAGTCACGATTACTCTTTGGAACTAGACCCACCCTAGCACAATTTTGGCTTTTGGGCAAGGCTTGTCCACAGGAGTCTTAGGAACGACGGCGGCGGGCTACAAAGTAGTGGCCAGCCGTACCGACTGCAGACGCACCGGCAAAAATGCCTAGAACGTCGCCAGCACCAGTGTTCGGCAAAACGGTAGTTTTACTAACTGGAGTAACCGGAGTGACGGGCGGAGTAGGAGTCGTGGGCATGTGAACTACGGCGTTGAAAGTGATTAACGCAGCATAGTTAAAGCAGCCCTTCCAGTCACCGACATTGGCTGACCAACTATTACCGTTGAAGACAACGTTGGGCAACGTATTGGTGACATAGTTCCCCTGACCATTCGGACGGTAAGTAACCATCACTGGCGAGGAGCTGTCAAGGCTAACCGTGAAAGGCGTAGAAGCTGTCAAGTCGACTGTGTCGCTGACGTTTGCTGGGTTAGCGTTACTGGCGCTGATTTCAGCTGCAGCTTCTTGAGTCGTACGGGCAGCGCCGGTAGGCAGCAACACTAAAATAGTGGTGTTGTGAGCAGTAGCCGCAGCTACGCCAATGGCGTTAGGGTTAGCATTGTTGTGAACATAGACACGCATTTCTACGGTTTCACCATCGTGAACCGGAACACTGTCCTGGTAGCCGCCGGATGTAGTGATGGCGGCGTCTTTAGCGTCAAAGAACGCCCGTTCATCGCCGTAGTTAACGGCATTAGTGAACGAGTTAAAGACGACATAGTTTGCACCCGGACAGTTAGTCGGAGTGATGCATTGGAAGGTTGGACGATTAGAGGGAGCATAACCAGCAAAGGCTGTGGCTGGAAAAATGACCAGCGCAAGCGAAGCTAAACTGGCTAAAGCAAGTTTGATACGCATATTAATTCCTTTCTTGAGAATTAAAGTTAACTTTATACAAACTAGATAGTTATTGAGTCTTAAGTTGAGGGGTTGGGGCGCGCGCTTTCGCGCGCGCCCCTCCCGACTATTGCGGCTTGTTCAGCCGCAGTACTGGTGACCGAACTGATCGGTCATCAACTGTCCGACGGTGCCGTCGGGTTTGTAGCAGATGCCGCCACTGCCGGAACTACCGCTACCACCGCTAACCGAACCGCCGCTGGAACCGGGAACATTCGAACCCGGACCCTGCGTGCTGTTCTTGGGGGGCGTTGATGGAGGCGGTGTTGACGGAGGCGGTGTGCTCGGTACTTCTTGATTCTTGAAGCTGATCCGAGCGCCGGTGGGGGTGCAGTTGACCGTCTGGTCCTTGCTGGTCCCAGAGGCTGGCTGCCAGCCGGGCACATCGTGCTCGACTGCCCGAACCGTGCTTCCCACCGTGCACTGCCCGGCGACGACGTTGTCCTTGCCCGGATCGGGGTTGTACACCACGTTCGGGAATGACTTGCCGTCACTGGTCGTGACATCGAAGTAGAACGTGTTCGTCGGGCAACCGCCAGCGAGCTGGCTGTCGTCCGCGGCCACGCAGGACTTACCGATGTAGATCGGCGCCGTAGGCGACGACGCACCGCACTTGAGGATGAGGGTCGCCTTGACCTTGAGGTCAGCCTGGACCTTGATCCAGAGCTTGGCGGCACCTTGCACCTGTCCATACGTCCGGCCATAGATGACGCCCTTGACGGTCACGGTCAACAGACCGCTCACTTCCTGCCCTGACGGGCAGACGATGCTGGCCCGCTTCACGACCTTGCGGTTGATCGGCAGAGCAACACCGAGGTGAACAGGCTGCCACGGGATCGGAATTACGCGGAACATCCGGAGATTGCCGCACCGCACCATCACGAAAGCAACGCGCTTTGTGTGGATGTTGATGATGGCGACCACTTTCACGGACTGACTGCCGGCATGGTCGCCCATAGGGACGACCTCGCCGACGCCGTTCGCTGCCGAGTTGGACGAGCCAGCGGGAGCGTGATCCCGGTAGCCGTCCTCCTTGTAGGCGGCCGGATTGAACGATGCGTCACCGGTCTGCTGAGCCAGAGCCTTCGCGTAGAGCGGGTTCTGCTCGGCGTACTGGATGACCTGCTGTGTGGCGTGCTTCACGTTGTTCGCGTCAATCCCGTTCGGGATGAAGCGGTAGAGGTCGCCCGAGGTATCGGGCGCCTGCGCGACGGACACGAGGCTCGGCAGACCGGCAATCGACGCAATGGGCGCCGCGCGGGCGGTCTTCACCTGAGCGGCGAGCGTCGCAATCCCTGCCACCAGGACGGCGGCCAGGATCCGATACAGATACTTCTTCACGGCTGTCACCTCCTGGTGACGAGTGATGGGATAGAAAAAACCGTGCGACACGAACCTGGATCCGGGTCCGGTCGCACGGAGCTTATGCTCGCGTACTGGGCGAGAGTGAGCCACCTAGACGATAAAGGTTTGTCGTTTAGGTGGCTCACTCTTGATGCCAACCGGGCCAAAATGAAATGAATAGTCGGGATGGGACAAACTGCTGTCGCTTTAAAAGCGCCGTCAGACTTAAAGCCCCATAACTATCTAGTTTGCGAATTCGAACAATTCATATTTTGTCCTTTCACAAACTTTGTCTAATTTTTAAATTGCTCCGGGGCCACAAACATCAAGGACTGAGTTCCCACTCTGCCCCCTACAGTGATTCTTATCATCCTCTCGGACGATTACACCTCACCCTGCCTTCTGTGGCGCGGATGTGAATACTCTACCACAAGCTTTATGGTATGTCAATAGCTACTTGTGCGCTTAACTCCTTTGTAAGAATTCTTACAATTATTTTTCAGGTAATTGAAAAAGCCTCCTTCGCCGGAGGCCTGTCGATGAGAATCGATTCTAGATACTTAGTTTTCGGGCAGACTGCGTGGTTCGCCAAAGTCTTCAGAAATCACCTGGCCAGGGAAGTTAATAAGAATCCGATTGATGGCTTCCCCTTTTGTGAGTTGACGGCCGCGAGAAGTTCTATCGGCTAAAACCACCTCATGAAGTCCCTGCACTGCTAGCTGAGCGCGCTTATCAGCGGCGTCGCCAGACGCTTTCTCGGGAATTCCATCAACAATAATAGATTCAGGCATTTTCTTAAACTCTTTGTCTATACATGGTTAGCCGGGAAGATTATACGCCATTTTCGAGTCACCGCAATACCTTTCTTGGGGTAAAATAAGGATATGAGAATCGGTATTGTCGGCTGGGGCATTGAAGGTCAAAGCGCCTATAGATACTTTGGGCCGGATAACGAGTATCTTATCTGTAATGAGGAACCACGTGATGATTTTCCACCTCAATCAGATAGGCTGAGGGTTCA
>Ga0265338_10000970_pt1 | contig 48317 bp, 55 predicted proteins | sample 42126metaG_FD_193579 | JGI IMG/M metagenome (GOLD analysis project Ga0265338, IMG submission 193579) | Rhizosphere microbial communities from Carex aquatilis grown in University of Washington, Seatle, WA, United States - 4-21-26 metaG | ecosystem: Host-associated > Plants > Roots > Rhizosphere...
CGATATGATACCCGATGAGACGATACGTTTTGTCGAGAATGAAATCAATTCGAGACCGAGAAAACGGCTCAATTGGCAGTCTCCATTAGAAGCATGGAGTGTTGCACTTACTTGTTGAACTTACCTTATCCAAGGTGACACCTTGTGCCGACCTTGTTTTCAGGCCCACTTTTGCCTGTTTCGGCCCTTAAGAATGAACAGCTTGACAAAAATGTTGGGCATGCTATTATAGCAGCAGAAATCATTCGACAGGATAGTGCTTCAAAAACCAAAGCGGGCTGGCTTTATGTCGGCTGCCGGACTGGTGGAATAGAGCACGAAGAGTCGAACGGAGGTGTCCCTGATGGACATCAGTGAATGGCGGCGAGCCCATTGCTTTCATTCGCTACACATAATATTGATAACAAAATGGGACGATATGGATCTTACGAGCGTGCAAACAAAGAAAGGTAGTTTGCATAGAGATCTGGTCGTGAAAGATATATAATTACGGAGAACCTTTACTGTCGTATGTAAGTCGGCAAGTCTCTTGCAGAAAACAGTCCAAGTCATATCTTAGTCAACCAAGACAAGCCTAACCGTATACTCATAGGCACAGATTGAAAGAAAATGTGCATCGAGAAGATACGGGAGACTATCGGGAAAACTTTCAACCCACGCTCATCGGGTTTGGATAGAGAGCGACCGTCTCCGCCACATTCCACGTGGTTGAGACATATAGCCCTGGGACTTTCCGGGGCTTTTTCTTTTTCCGAATTCTTTCGTTTTTTTGTAGTACAATACCCATATGCCCAAATTCGACGAGATGAAACGGATACGCGACGAGCTCTTTGCCTTCAAGGAGTCGCCGCTTTTTGGATATAGGACGAGCAACAAATATTTTCCGGTCATCGGCGAGGGCAGCCACGACGCTGCGATCATGTTCGTCGGCGAGGCGCCCGGCAAGACCGAGGCCAAGACCGGCAAGCCGTTCTGCGGCGCGGCGGGGAAGTTCCTCTCGTTCCTCCTCGGGACGATCGGCCTGTCGCGCGAAAAAGTCTACATAACGAACGTCGTCAAAGACCGACCGCATGAGAACCGCGACCCTACGCCGGATGAGATCGCACTCTACGGGCCATTCCTCGACCGGCAGATCGAGATCATCCAGCCGAAAATCATCGCCACGCTCGGCCGGCATAGCATGGATTACGTCATGCGGAAATTCGGCCTCGATTTCGAGCTCGAGCCGATCAGCAAGATCCACGGCAAGGTCTTCGAGGCCAAGGCGTCCTACGGGCCGGTTTCGATCATCACCCTGTACCATCCCGCCGCCGCGCTTTATAACGGTAGCATGCGCGAGGTCCTCCAAAAAGACTTTGAAATTTTGAAGAAGTACGTAGGCGATTCAGCAGAATAGTGCTTGGCAGTAGACCTTCGTGCCGAGGGTAGACCTTCGCGCTTCGATTGTGCTATCTTGTTTTGTATAAAACCATGAAAAAAACCAAAAAACACCAATGGAACCTGGGGCTTTTGTACGCTTCGGAGCATGATCCAAGGATAGAGTCCGACCTGAAAGCGATCGAAAAAAAGATCGGTGCTTTTGCAAGGAGATACGATACCAAGGGAAAAAATTATCTCCACGATGGGAACGAACTTATGAACGCGTTGAACGACTATGAGAGCATCCTTGCACTTGCCGGCGGAAAGCCGCTTTATTATTTTCACTATCGCCAGCATATGAATAGCGAAGACAAGCAGGCGAACCAACAGGTCTCGCTGCTCTCGAATCGTCTGACGAATGCTATCAATCAAATGCAGTTTTTTGTCATTTCTATAGGAAAAATATCAAAAAATAAACAGAGCGAACTTCTCGCGAGCGAAAAATTGGGTCATTTTAAAGTTTTTTTGCAGCGAACATTCGGCGATGCGGCGCATGACCTATCCGAAGTCGAAGAAAAAATTATGAATTTGAAGCGCTTGCCAGCTCATTCGCTGTGGGTGCAAGGAAATGAAAAACTGCTCGGGAGCAAGAGCGTCCTGTGGAAGGGGAAAAGAATGCCTTTGACCGAAGCGCATAACCTCGTCACATCTCTTGAAAAAGCATCGGAGCGCCAAGCGCTCGGTTCCCTTATAAACAAAGAATTGAAAGAAACAGCAGTTTTCGCTGAATCTGAAATTAATGCTATTGTCACCGACAAAAAGATCGATGACGGATTGCGTGGATACAAGAATGCGTATGATTCCACCATCCAATCGTATCGCAATGACCCAAAAGTGGTTCTTGGCCTTGTCGATGTCGTGACAAATAATTTTTCTATCCCTCAACGATATTATCGCCTCAAAGCTAAGATTTTAGGCAAGAAAAAGCTGTCATATGAGGATCGTGCGGCGAAAACAGGTAACATCGACAAAGCTTTTACTATTGAAGACTGCATCAAAACTGTGTCCGAGACTTTTGGTGACATTGATCCAAAATTTGCCAGCATCCTTGAAACATATCTCAAGAATGGCCAGATAGATTGGAAGCCGCGACAAGGCAAGCATGGCGGCGGATATTGTTCGAGCTTGTACGGCAATCCGACGTTCGTCCTCCTTAACCATATCGACGATCTTAATTCGTTCAAGACGTTCGCACACGAGATGGGCCACGCTTTCCATGCAGAGCTTTCAGAGCAACAAGGCCCGATCTATTCCGATCTTTCGATGTCGTTGGCAGAAACAGCGAGCACATTGTTCGAGCAGATTGCGTTCGAGGCGATTTTTGAAAAGTTGTCTGATAAAGAAAAGATAGTGGCTCTCGAGCAAAAGCTGAATAGCGAAGTCGCGACCATATTCCGTCAAATCGCGTGCTTTAACTTTGAAAAAGATATCCATGAAGGCGTGCGCACGAAAGGCTTTCTCTCAAAGGAAGAGCTCGCTGTACTCCACAACAAGAACATGCAGGCGTATCTCGGCCCAGTTTTCAAGATCGACGCCGATACAGGATACGCTTTCGTTTCTTGGCCTCACTTGCGCTATTTCTTTTACGTCTATTCCTACGCCTACGGCATGCTCGTGTCAAAAGCGCTGTTGCGACGGTACAAGCAGGACAAATCTTTCTGGGCCAAGATCGAGCAGTTTTTGTCCGCGGGCGGCAAGGATTCGCCCGAGAATATCCTGCGCGAGATCGGCATCGACGTGTCAAAGCCGAGCTTTTGGAAGGAAGGCCTCAAGGAGATCGAAGACGACATCGCCACGCTCGAAAAATTGACGAAGCGGCAGGGCAAAAAATAATCGATAAGAAAAAACCGGCCGCATCACTCGATGCGGACCGGTCAACTGCTCTTGCGTCTCGCAACCTCTTTTTCATAAGCTTTCCTCAGCATATGCAGGAGCCAGTCCGGGTTCATCCGGTCGTTCATCGCGACGACGTGGACCTTTGAATCAGGGTGCTTTCTCTTAAATTCCAGCGTTGCGGCATATGAGCTCTTTATCTGAAAAGGGATCGAGAATTCCATGCTGCCATCCCCGCTTTTGTATGTCACCCTGATCCAAAAATCGATCTGCTTGCACCAATCTTCGTAGACGCTCGATTTTGCGATGCCGAGCAGCCAGGGGACCTTGCCTTCAGCGCTCAATTTTTCCACCATTGCGCGAAATCTGTCTTCTGATTCGCTGCCGTGCTCCCTGATTGCCGTCTCATCGCGGCCCATGAACATCCTTCTGATCTTGTCGTGATATTCTTTCCGTTTCCGTTCTTTTGATTCAAATGACATTATAAACCTCCTTTCTTGCTTGAACATACCAGAAATCGAATCAACAATCAATCGTTTTTGAAAAATCCGCGAAATCTGCTATATTTCATACATGAAATCATCCGAAATACGGGAGCGGTTCCTCGCTTTCTTTCACAAGCGCATGCATACGGTCATACAATCTGCATCGTTGGTGACGCCTGATGAGAAAGGCCTGACGAATGCGACGCTTTTTAATACGGCTGGAATGCAGCCCTTGGTCCCATTCCTTTTGGGCAAACCGTATCTTGTCGATGGCAAACAGATCACGCGCCTCGTCGACGTGCAAAAATGCCTGCGCACGGTCGACATTGATGGCGTCGGCGACAAGACGCATCACACTTTTTTCCAGATGCTCGGCAATTGGTCGCTCGGCGATTATTTCAAACGCGAGGCGATCGGGTGGAGCTTTGAATTCCTGACGTCAAAAGTGGAAGGCCTGGGCCTCGACCCGACGCGCCTCTACGTCAGCGTTTTTGCCGGCGACGACAATGCTCCGCGCGACGACGAAGCGGCCGAGATCTGGCGCGATGTGTTCAAGAAAAACAATGTTGAAGCCGGCGGAGATACGTCAAAGGGCGAAGCAGGCCGTATCTTTTATCTTCCTGCAGAGAACAACTGGTGGGAAGCAGGCGACAGCGGCCCGTGCGGCCCTGACACCGAGATGTTCTACGACATCAAAAATTCGCACAAGGGCGCGCTCTTGACCCATGCGGCATATACAAAGGCAGACGAAGCCCAAGAGATCGTCGAAGTTTGGAACGACGTCTTTATGCAATATGAAAAGAAAGACGGCAAAATAGTCGGCAAGCTGGGAAAGCCGTCCGTCGACACCGGCGCCGGCCTCGAACGCCTCACCATCACCTTGAGCGGCTCTGACAATACGTATGACACCGATCTGTTCAAGCCGGTCATGGATCTTTTGAAAGACGAGAAAACATCGCTCCGCAGCCGTCGCATCGTCGCCGATCATATGCGCGCGAGCATTTTCCTCATAGCCGACGGCGTCATTCCGTCGAACACGGATCGTGGCTACATCTTGCGCCGCTTCATCCGCAGGGCTGTCATGAATACTGAAAAGAAGAGGCTCGATGTGGCCGAGATTTCAAAGATCGTTGATACATTTATTTCAATATATACCGAATGCTATCCGGAGCTTGCAGAGAAGTCGGCTTTGATAAAAGGAATTCTTGGAGATGAATGTGCGAAATTTGCAGAGACACTTGAACATGGCTTAAAAGAATTTGAAAAAATAGTCGCGCGGGTAAACTTCACAAACGCTACAAAACTTGAAGGAATGGCGAATATTCCTGCTAGAATCTCGGGTAAAGAGGCTTTTGACCTATTTCAAAGTTATGGATTTCCTATTGAGCTAACTATAGAACTTGCAAAAGAAAAAGGTATTGTCGTTGCGGTCGACCGTTTCAAAGAGGAATTTGATAATTTTTTCAAGAAACACCAAGACCTCTCCCGCACCGGCGCCGAACAAAAATTCAAAGGCGGCCTCGCTGACGCGAACGATCCGATGGTGGTGCGCTACCACACCGCGACGCACTTGCTCCAGCAGGCTTTGCACGATGTTCTCGGCGAAGAGCTCGGCAGTCAGAAAGGATCGAATATCACTCCGGAACGTCTGCGCTATGACTTTAATGGGGTAAAGCTAACCGATGAGCAAAAGAAGCTGGTAGAGGCGATCGTCAACGAAAAGATCGCTGCGAAACTGCCGGTCAATCAAGTTATCTTGCCTCGCGAGGAAGCGGAAAAAACTGGCGCACGACATTTCTTTGGTGAGAAATATGGAGATCAGATCTCGATATACTTTATTGGCCCAAGCATGGAAAAAGCATACTCAAAAGAATTCTGCGGCGGTCCGCACGTAAAAAACACCTTTGAACTGAGCGGTCCAGAAGGCAAGTGGCATTTTAAAATCCAAAAAGAAGAAGCCAGCTCGCAGGGCGTGAGGCGTATAAAAGCGGTTCTTGCGTAGTAGCGAATCTGGAAGTTGAATCTCCAGGTTAGTAAGTGTATAACTTTATGTTTTAATTGTAGTACAATGTTTGTATGGAAAAATCAAAAAAGGAGATTAGCGAAGGAAATTTTGTGGTCTATGTCTGGTTCTGGGGAGGATTAATCGTTTCGTTTGTTTCAAATTTGTTTAACAGTCTACTTAAAAATATTATTCCCTCGAATGGAGGTGGAATTTTGTACTTAGTGATATTGTATATTTTTAATGTTGTGGTCTTATATATCGTCGTTAGATATGTTATTATTTGGGTAGAGAATAAGTATGAGTTGGGCGATAGAAAAAAATTATTCAATGCAGCTTTTAATATATTTGTCGTATGGTCTCTGCTAGGAATTGGAGCAGCATATTGGGGATTGTCAGCTGCCGACAGGATAAATTCTACGCTATTAGTTACCCTCGTTTTTGGATACATATTACAACTATTGGTATTGTATATATCTTTAAATAAATATCTTAAAATTAAATTTTTCTAAATAATTATATGAAAGCTGAATTTCAAGGAGTATGCAGTAGTAATGTATTGTGGGCACTTTTTTATTCATTCCCTTGGTTTATACTAACTGCTTATGCAACTTCAAGGGTAATTATCGAAGAAAATGAAATAAAATTTGTTGATCAGTTTATGCTTGCTGGTAAGCAAGCAAACCTTCTAAAATCGCAAATAACATCAATCAAAAGGTGTTGGTTTGGTGCCATCAAAATGGTTCATTCTGATAAGGATGTTATTTGTCCATTATATTTTAGTGAAGTGAGTGTTAGTGGACTTAATGAAAGTGAGGTGATAAAATTGCTACAGAAATATAAGTATCCCGCTATTATTAATTAAAAAATAAAATGAATTTATATCGTACGAGTCCTTGGTTTGCTGCAATAGTTTCAATTATTTTAATTCTTAAGGGCACTATTACGTCAATGTCGGCCACCGATTTAAGCGTTTCTGCTTTGATCATTGCAAACATTTTTCCTATAATCCTCCTATATGTATCTATATGTTTGTTAAAAGTTAAGGATAAGAAATCTTCACTTACAACAACATCAGTTTTAATCTCGATTGTTGCATTTCTGTGGCTTGTTTCTTTGATTCCAGGATTGCCTGTCATTGTGGCCATTCTTATAATTACAGTTAATTTTCTTCTGTCTATCACTGCACTGCTCATCATCAATTGGTATGTTGGAAAAACAGCAGGACTTATCGCTACGGTAGTAATTCTCTTAATAGTTTTCTTTTTTGTCGGAGCTTATGGCTCTAGAGTTTTGTCCTCACAATCATCAGGGATGACAAGTAATCAGTCTAAATAAAATAAGTCTGCACAGCCCCGCCTTGACGGGTTTTGTGTTTATGAAGCAAAATTTTTATTTGAAATCAAATTCCTACTTCAACTTTTCCTGCGCTTTTTTAATGGCCTCTTTTTCTTCGTCCGACAGCTCATATTCCGAAGCATGATTCTTGAGCGGCTTGCCAAAAATGCTGACATTGTCGCGCGAGTAGAGGCTCGAGATGACGACGCCGTCGCCATGCTCGTCGATGAAGGCCGTGGCAAAGCTCTGATTGCCTCCGCCGCCGGCCGCGCGGAACGGGTTAAAGCGGACGGTATGGACGGCTTGGACGCTCTTTTTCAGGCGGTGCTCGACGGAGATGAGGTATTCCTCGAGCGACGAGCGGAATTTTTCCAATGTATCGGCGCGGCCAGCCAGGCTCACGATCGAATCACCGATCGAATTCGCATTCTTGTCCGCCAGGAATTTTTTGAGCTTTGTGTCGAGATGTATGATATAGCCAGCGAGGCAAAGGACGACTGCAGCGAGGATGATGAGGGCGATCGTGTTCGTGTCGAAGGAAATATTCATGTGGTCGATTATAGCACGAGTTATCGCCGCGAGGCTTGAAGTTGTGAATAAAACTTTAAAAATGGAGTAATAGGAGATTTTTTGTCTTTGACAAAAGAAATCAATTTGGTATGATAAAGTTCTAGATGGCCATAGGCTCGCTCCGCATGAGCGGGGCAAATGTGGAAAAAGTCAGTTGAAGTTCGCTTCGCTGGCTTTTTTCTTTATCTCGTCAAAAACGATCTGATCAAGTTCACATATTCTCCTCGCTAATCTCTTGCTGTCAATGTTGCGAAGCTGTGAAAGGTTGGCTGTCGCCTTTTTCCCATCGATTATCCCAACAGAAATCCTGTAGGTATTTGTCTTTGGAGAAGTACTGAGCGGCAACGCAAGAAAGGAATACATATTATACTTCTTCAAGACAATAACCGGCCTCAAATGTTCGATGCCTTTACCGTTCATTTCAAAACCGATGTTAAGCCCGAGATGAACCCACCATACTTCACGGTCACGAAAATATACCCGCGATTTCTTTGCGTTTATATGCTGCTTTTGCAGATTCCACCAGTCGAGTTCACCGGAAAGTATAGAGGAGATATCGTAATTCATCTCCATATTATTTCGGCTAGCGAGAAGTGGCGTGGCAACCAGCAGGTTGACATGACGTTCGAGTGAAGACGAAATATCGTAATCGATATATCATTTTTTTCGATTTTGCAAACAAAAAAGCCAGTGGGGAATAGACCGCCACTGGCTCGCGAGTTTCGTTCGAACGACATCAAGAGTCCTTGCCAAACGGAAGTACTTCGAGTTTTCCGCTGAAGTAGCGATAATAATGCCCGATCACGTATTCTCCATGGCTGCAAATTAGATAGTCATCATCATAAAGAAATACTAGCCGACAGTCGCCTGGTTTGATTTCTACAAGCAGGTTAAGCCCGTCGGACTGTTTGTACAATCCTCTGATGCGGACCACTTGCCCATCATAAAGGTATTTTCGAACATTTCTTGGTATACCCATTGCTGACAATCCCCCTGATATGAAGAATCCAAAGCATATGGCGGACAATGCAATGGACAAAACAGCGAACCAGACTACCTTTTTGGCAGTAGAATCTCCGTTGGTATTACTATTAATAATACATGTAACAACGCTAATTAGCGCCACTGAACTGAGCAAACCGAACATAATTGACTCATTCTTTTTCATATTTCAACTTTCATTTTGACTGACAACGAGCAGTTTGCACTTTGTTCGAGCAGGAATCTCCAGGCTTTTCTTTCGCCCGCGTCCTTCTCAAATGTGCCTACCGACTCTGACAAAACATTAGCATAAATAATGTTAATCGTCAAGTATTTTTACTTGTCCTAAAAAGGTATATTGAAAGCCATGAAATCAATATATCTCGATTATGCCTCAATAACGCCGCTTGATCCGGCAGTGGGCAAGGAAATGGGCACATGGAGCAAGGAGCCTTTGAATCCATCGTCAATCCATTCGCTCGGTGTCAAAGCGAAAAAAGCGGTCGATGATGCGCGCACAACAACTGCGGGATTTTTGAACGTGCATGCTGATGAGATCGTCTTTACAAGCGGCGGAACAGAGGCGAACGCGCTCGCTCTTGAAGGCGCATGTCGGACCGCGCACAGAAATGGTTTTGAAAAACCGCACGTCATCATTTCGTCCATCGAACATTCTTCCATCATCGAGACGGCCAACATGCTCGAAAAGCACGGCGTAGAAGTGACGCGGCTGTCTGTTGATAAAAACGGTCTCGTCTCTCTTGAAGAATTGAAAAAAGCCCTCAAGCCGGAAACGTTCATGGTCTCGATCATGACCGCCAACAACGAGATCGGCACCATCCAGCCGATCCGCGACATCGCAAAGGTGATACGGGATTACAGAAAAGTCCAAAGTCGAAAGTTCCGAGTCGAAAGTCAAGAAAATAAGGACTTGGGACTTGGGACTAGGGACTCGGGACTTAATTTGTACCCCCTCTTTCACACCGACGCATGCCAGGCGGCTTTGTATGAGGAACTCAATGTCGAAATGCTCGGCATAGACCTCCTTACACTCGACGCCTCCAAGACGTACGGTCCGCGCGGAGTTGGCGCACTCTATGTAAAAAGAGGTACGCCGATAGAGCCGCTCATCTATGGTGGAGGGCAAGAAAGGAACCTGCGCTCCGGCACTGAAAATGTTTCCGGGATTGTCGGTTTTGCAAAAGCTTTGGAGCTCGCCCAAAAGACGACGCTTGCAAAAAATGACAAGAATCTTGTCAACTTTTCAGCTATGACAAAAGAACATGAGCAAATTCAGCAGCTTCGTAATTATTTTGAAAAGGAGATCAAGAAGATACGGCCCGACGCGATTGTGAACGCCGGTGCAACGTCTCGCGTGCCGCACATTTCGAATATCACTTTGCCCGATTCTGACGCCGAAATGCTCGTCTTGCGTCTCGACGCGCAGGGGATCGCAGTCTCCACAAAGAGTGCCTGTTTGCGCGACGAGGATGAATCATACGTGCTCCGCGCCATCGGCGCCGACTCCAAATCATCGCTCCGGTTTTCTTTTGGCAAGTGGACAAAGAAAGGCGATCTGAAAAAGGCTTTGAATTGCTTGAAAAAGCTCCTTGCGTGAAGTCCTGCGAATAAGTAGATTTGTAAAAAATGATTATTTGACAGTGTCAAGTAGGCACATCATGATTATACTGGTACAATGAGCGCATGAAAATCCCTGCAACAAAACTAAAGATAAAAAAGCAGTCAAAGAAGATATCCGGAATGATTTCCGAACTAAAAAAGGAGTTTTTTGCCTTGGAAGTCATGCAATCAAAATGGGAAGCTGACCATGGCTTGGTCAAACCGATTGATTCAGTTGACGAATATATAACAAGAATCACGAAGAGCGCTTAGTTACAAGCTATCTAAATATATGAGGAAACTTTATTCAACGCCTTCTTTGGAACTCACGATCAAATCTACTAACCATGAAAGACTACTACAAAACACTCGGCGTAGAAAAGACGGCCTCAAAAGATGACCTGAAGAAGGCCTTTTACAAGCTTGCCCATAAATACCATCCCGACAAGAACAAGGGCAACGAAGAAGCGGCCAAAAAATTCAAGGAAGCGAGCGAGGCGTACTCGATCCTTTCTGACGACGGCAAGCGCGCACAATATGACAGATTCGGTTCGGCGGGACCGGGCGGCGCAGGCTTCAACGCTGGTGCGGGCGGCTTTCAAGGCGGCTTCGGCGGTTTTAACGGCGGCCAAGGATTCGGCGGATTCGACTTTTCCCAATTCACGCAAGGCCAGGGTTTTGGCGGCAACGGCCAGTCGTTCGAATTCGACATCGGCGACCTCTTTGGCGATTTTTTTGGCGGGGGCGGTGGCAGGCATCGTCCGCGCAAGGGAATGAACGTCACCGTCGATGTGCAGGTCTCCTTCAAGGATTCTATATTTGGTTTTGAGAAAGAGCTTTCTATCGGCGGTCGCAAGGAAAAGATCGTGGTCAAGATCCCAGCTGGCATCGAGAGCGGCCAGGGTTTGCGTGTGGCAGGCAAAGGTGAAGAAGGCGAAGCGGGCCCTGGCGACCTCATCGTCCGTGTCTGGGTCGAGGCGCATCCGACATTCCGCAAAGAAGGTCTCAATCTCGTCATGGATTTGCCCGTAAAATTGACGACTGCTTTGACTGGCGGCTCAATCGACATCAAAGCTCTGAATCCGGACATCGATGGCACAATTGAATTGAAAATACCTGCCGGCACATCGCACGGCGAGATCCTGCGCATCAAAGGCAAGGGCGTGCCGTATGAGACCCGCGGCGCCTTTACTGGTGCCTCCCACGAAAAGCGCGGCGACCTCCTCTTTATCACGCACGTCGAGATGCCGCGAAAGCTCTCAAAGAACGCGCAGAGACTGATCGATGAATTGAAGAAAGAGGGGATATAAAAAATAGCGCTTTTCTGGTATCATTTATATATGAATAAAAAAATATTACTTTCCGGCGTCAAACCGACTGGCCAGGCTCATATCGGTAATTACTTCGGCGCGATGAAACAGTTCGTCGACCTGCAGAATAACGGCGATTATGATTGCTTTATTTTTTTGGCTGACTATCACGCGCTTAATTTGATCCAGGACAAGGAAGAGATGCGCAAACTCACGCTCGAGCTTGCCCTCGATTACCTCGCTATCGGCCTTGACCCAAAGAAATCCGTTCTCTTCAAACAATCTGACGTTTCGGCGCACACAGAGCTCGCATGGATTTTCGACACGATCGTCACCATGCCGTACCTCATGCGCGCGCATGCGTACAAGGACGCCGAGGCAAAGGACAAGGAGATCAATGTCGGCACCTTCAATTATCCCGTTCTTATGGCGGCTGATATTTTGCTGTATGGCACCGACGTCGTTCCGGTCGGTCAGGATCAAAAGCAGCATGTCGAGTACGCGCGCGACATCGCGCAGAAGTTCAACAACGCATTTGGAGTTGAAGGTCTACCCTCCGCAACATTCAAGTTGCCCGAGCCGCTCATCCTCGAGCATGTCGCCATCGTTCCAGGCACCGACGGCAAGAAGATGTCAAAGAGCTACAACAACACCATCCCGCTCTTTGCGAGCCGCGAGGAGATCGAGAAGGCCGTCATGTCGATCGTGACAGATTCGAACGGTCCGGAAGCCGGCGGCATTCCGACGAACGTCTATGCCATACATAAATTGTTCAAGACGGAGGCCGAGCTTGCACCTGTTTACGAAGCGAACAAGGGCAAGTATGCGAACTTGAAAAAGATCCTCATCGAAGACATCGACGCATTTATAAAGCCGATGCGCGAGCGACGCGCCGAATTGACCAAAGACCTGCAACATGTCATGGATATCTTGGCGCAAGGGGGAGCGGCGGCAAAAAAGATCGCTGATGCCAAGCTCAAAGAAGCAAAAAAAGCGATCGGTGTGCTCTAACATGCCATTCACCGTCAAAACGAACAATTTCGAAGGGCCGCTCGACCTTCTCCTCGACCTCATCGAAAAGAGGAAATTTTTCATAAACGACCTGTCGCTGGCCCGCGTCACCGACGATTTCATCCAGCACATCCAGCAGTTTGAGAATATGCCCATGGGCGAATCGGCGCACTTCATCTTGATCGCTTCGACGCTGCTCCTCATAAAGTCACGGTCCCTCTTGCCGCAATTGAATCTTACAGAAGAAGAACAAGGCGATATCCTCGACCTCGAAACGCGGCTCAAGATATACAAGAGGATCAAGGACGCAAGTGTCCATGTGGCGGAACTATTCGGCGGCGAGATGATATTCCCGCAACAGGCACGCGCCGTGACTCCCGTTTTCGTGCCGCAGCCTGAATTCACCTTGCAAAAGGCGTTGCTGTGCCTAGAGGACATCATCAAGCGCCTGCCGAAAAAGGAGAAATTGCCCGAGGTCATGGTGCGCAAAGTCGTCAGCCTCGAGGACATGATCGGCAATCTGACGGCGCGCATCCAGACGCAGCTGCGCATGAGCTTTCGGGATTTTGCCGGCGAGCACCGCGGAGATCGCGTCAATTTCATCGTCAGTTTTTTGGCCATGCTCGAATTGGTCAAGCAGGGCATCGTCAACGTGACGCAGGAATCGAATTTCGGCGACATCCAGATGGAGACAAAAGAGGTCGGCGTGCCAAGGTACTGAAAGAAGGTCAAGGTTCAAAGACCAAAACTCAAAATTGAGCTGAAAGCTTTAAGTTTTGGTCTTTGCCCTTCAAGCTTTACTTGGTATACTTTCTCCATGAACCTAAGTGCGAAAATCGAAGCGATACTTTTCTGGAAAGCCGAGCCTGTCAGCCTGAAAAAGCTGGCATCTCTTTTAAATGTAAAAGCAGAACAAGTGAAAGAAGGCCTGATCGAGCTTGAAAAGAACCTTTCCGGCAGGGGAGTGACGCTCGTCCAAACAGACGAAGACGTCATGCTCGGCACCGCGCGGGAGCTTTCGACTCTCATCGAACAATTGACCAAGGATGAATTGACGCGAGATTTGGGCAAGGCAGGTCTCGAAACGCTCTCGGTCATACTGTATCAAGGCCCAATCTCTCGCGCAGACATCGACTACATCCGCGGCGTCAATTCGCAATTCATCCTGCGCGCTCTCCTCATCCGCGGCCTCGTCGAGCGGGTCGAGAATCCAGCCGATGCGCGAAGCTTCCTCTACAAGACGACGCTCGAATTATTGTCACACCTCGGCATATCGAAAGTCACAGATTTACCTGAATATGAGCAAGTGAGAAAAGACATCGAAGCGTTCAAGCTGACGACGAACGAGGCAGAAGGCGTCCAGAGTGAAGCAAAGACCGCTTGAGTTTACAGTTTTAAGTTTACAATGAAAAATTGAAAACAACTTCTCACTTTTCATTAGCAACTGCAAACTAATTCCATAGAATCCATCAAAATTATGCTATTATAGTCTCATGTCCCGTGCTCCTATTGAAAGATCGTATCTCCTCATCGTCCTTCTTCTTGCGGCCGCCGGCTTCTTTATCTTCTCGTCGGCATCGCTCGGCCTTTTGGCGCAGAGCGGCCCCACGACCAAGTCCGTCCTCGTCAATCAGGCCATCGGACTGTCCATAGGTCTCGCCGCCTTTTACGTCTTTTCCAAGATAAATTATAAGCTTTTCAGGAAATACGCTTTCGTCATCTTCGTCGCGGCAATCCTCTTGAACCTAGCCCTTTTCATCCCGCACCTGTCGCTCCATTACAATGGCGCCTCGCGATGGATCGACCTCGGACCGCTGACCTTCCAGCCTTCGGAATTCCTCAAGATCGGTTTCATCATCTATTTCGCCGCGTGGCTGGCCCATAAAAAGGGCAAGATAAGCGATCTCAAATCAGGTCTTTTTCCGTTCCTTGTCCTCATGGCCGTGGCGGGCGCGCTTCTTTTGTCGCAGCGTGATACCGACACTTTTGCCATCATTTTCGCTACGGGCCTTGGCCAACTCATCATAGCTGGCGGAAAAGTGAGGCATATCGCCTTTGGAATTCTTGCTATCGTGGCTGTTGTCGCTCTCGTCGCGATATTCCGGCCGTATGCACGCGAGCGCATCATGACGTATCTGAATCCTGCGAATGATCCGCAAGGCGCGGGCTACCAGCTCCAGCAATCGCTCATCGCGGTCGGCTCGGGCGGCACGTTCGGCCGCGGCTATGGGCAGAGCATACAGAAGTTCGGCTACTTGCCAGAGCCTGTCGGCGATTCGATCTATGCTGTCGCCGGCGAGGAGTTCGGCTTTGTGGGAGGAACGGTACTCATCGCCCTCTTTGTCCTTTTTGCCATCAAATGCCTGCGCATCGCCGCACGCGCGCCGGACCTCTTCGGCGGCCTCTTGGTCTCGGGCATCGCCATCCTCGTCATCGTCGAATCGTTCATGAACGTGTCGTCCGAGATAGGCCTCATACCGCTCTCAGGCATACCGCTCTTGTTCGTATCCCATGGCGGCACCGCTCTCATCATCGCCTTGTCCGCATCGGGCATCGTGGCGAATGTGTCGAGGCAAGCGAGATAAAGAAGAAAGGGAGAAAAGTATAAAGGTATTAAAGCACAGGAATACTGCAATTCATGCCTTTATACTTTTATACTTTAGTATTATAATAACGCCATATGAAAATCTTATTCACCGGCGGCGCTACGGGCGGCCATTTCTATCCGATCATCGCGGTGGCCGAGGCGATCGAGGACAAAGTCGAGGAAAAACGCCTCCTCAAGCCGACGCTGTATTTCATGGCCCCCTCGCGCTACAATCCGCGCGCGCTCTTTGATAACAATATCGAATTCGTCTACGTGCCGGCCGGTAAGATCCGCCGCTATTTTTCGCTGCTCAACGTCACGGATATGATAAAAACAGCCACTGGCATCCTGGTGGCCATCATAAAGGTCTACAGCATCTATCCGGACATTGTTTTTGGCAAAGGGGGATACGGCAGCTTCCCGGCCCTTTTTGCGGCAAAGCTGTTGCGCATACCCGTCGTGATCCACGAGTCAGATTCGAGCCCCGGCCGCGTCAATGCCTGGGCAGGGAAGTTCGCGAAAAGGATCGCTGTCTCGTATCCTTCGGCCGCCGAATATTTCAAGAAAGCATCGAGCAAATCGCTCATCGCCTTTACGGGAAGCCCAGTGAGGAAAGAGGTTGCCACTCCGCTCACCAACGGCGCCTATGAGTTCCTCAAGCTCGAGGAGAACGTCCCGGTCATCCTCATCCTCGGCGGCTCGCAAGGAGCGCAATCGATCAATGACGCTGTGCTCGATTCGTTGCCCGAGCTCTTGAAGAGATACCAGGTCATCCATCAGACCGGCCGCAAGAATTTTGAAGATGTCTCAGAGACCGCCAAAGCCACCCTCAAGGACAATGAGTACGGCTATCGCTATCATCCGCTCGACTATCTGAACGATCTCTCCATGCGCATGTCGGCTGGTGTTGCTGCCGTCGTTGTTTCGCGCGCGGGGTCGAGCATATTCGAGATCGCTTTGTGGAAGAAGCCGTCGATCATCATCCCGCTGCCGGAGTCCATCAGCCATGACCAGACCAAGAACGCTTTCGACTATGCGCGAACCGGCGCAGCCGTCGTCATCGAGGAGAACAACCTGACCTCGCATATCCTCGTGGCCGAGATCGACAGGATCATGGGAAATCCGCGCATCCGCGAGCTCATGTCAGAGGGCGCCGCCGGATTCGCAAAGCCGGACGCAGCTGCAAAGATCGCCGAGGTCATCCTTGACCTGTCCCTTGAACATGAAGCCTGATATGGTATAATGCTCGCATTGTCTCTAATGAGTCGAATTATCAGCATTTAACTTATAAACACAACTATTATGCAACCAGAAACAACATCATCCGGCTTGAAGCCATGGCAATGGATCGTGACAGCCCTCATTATCATCGTCATTATCGGCCTAGGCTATTGGTTCTTTAGCAAGAGCGGCTCTTCGGCTCCGGCTGTGCAGACCGCTGCTCCTATCGAGGTTCCGACTGCTCCTGTAGCGACCGAAGCCAACAGCCTCGTCGTCACCGACCAGTATCCTGGCAACGTCGTATATGTCTCGTCGGTCCGCTTGGCCAATCCTGGTTTTGTCGTGATACAAAAGAACGACAACGGCGCTCCTGGCGCAGTCATAGGCACTGAATATTTCGCCGGAGGCATCAATCCGGGTAAGATCACGTTGACTTCGCCGACTGTCGATGGCGGCACGTATTATGCTTCGCTCTACAGCGACACTGTTGGCAATCAGAAATTCGACATCAAGTCCGATTCTGTGGTCAATGATTCGCACAACAATCCGATCATCGAGACTTTCCACGCTTTGGCTAACGTTCCGGAGACAAAGGGATAATTCAGCAGAAAGTCCTTGGAAGACACAAAAAACCCGACCAATCTGCTTGGCGGGTTTTTGTTTATTCCGGCTAGCGAGGAGCGGCGTGGCCGCTTGCGGACATGACGTCCGAGCGAAGACGGAACAAACGAGTAAATACTCCGCAGCTCTGCTGCGTTAAGCAGCGAAGCTTCCACTGAATACCTCGTCAGCTCTGCTGCGAGGTAGTTTATTCCGGCTAGCGAGAAGCGGCGTGGCCGCTTGCGGACAGACGAACGACGATTTAGCAAAATCGCCTACTGGGTCGACGACGGAACAAACGAGCAAATACTTTGCAGCTTGCTGCGCCAAGCAGCGAAGCTTCCACTGAATACCTCGTCAGCTCTGCTGCGAGGTAGTTTATTCAAACATAACCAATTGGTTATATACTGAACAATAGAGACGCCCAAATTACTTGCAATGGATGCAACCGATCTTGATTTATGACGGGACGGTATATTTTTGCCCGGAAGATGGTTTCACTTTTTGTCATTTTTTGTAATATAACCAATTGGCTATAAATGCAAAATACATAAAAAATTATGACCGATTGCGTATCCCTGAGGTCGCATCATCGACCCCATACTCATGAGCGATTTGTGACAAAGCCGGTTTTGGGCGCGCTTCGATTTTTTTTGTCTTTTTTGCTATACTTGCCCCATGAACAAGGAAACGTCATCCGCCAAGATCGTCACCCGTTTTGCTCCCTCGCCGACCGGCTTTATGCATATCGGCGGCGTCCGAACGGCCCTTTTTGCCTGGCTTTGGGCAAGAAAAAACAACGGCATCTTTATCTTGCGCATCGAAGACACCGACAAGGAGAGGGAGGTCGCCGGCTCTATTCAGCATATACAGGACTCTCTGAAATGGATCGGCATCGATTGGGATTATGGCCCCGACAAACCGGGTCCATTTGGCTCGTGCATCCAATCTGATCGTCTCGATATGTACAAAAAAGCCGCTCAAGTTCTGATCGACAAAGGCCTCGCGTACCCTGATCCATATACCGAAGAAGAGGTCGCAGCGTTCCACGCGACTGCCGACGCGCAAAAGAGGCCTTTTCTTTTCAGGTACCACAGGCCAAAGACGTTTGGGACATGGGATGGAACCCGACCTTTGCGCTTTAAAGTCCCCGAGATAAAGAGATACAAATGGCATGATATCGTGCGTGGCGAGCTAACGGCCGGCGAAGAAGCGCTCGACGATTTCATCTTGATCAAAACCGACGGCTATCCGACGTATAATTTTGCCCACATCATCGACGACCGCGACATGGGCGTGACGCATGTCTTGCGCGGCGACGAATTCATCTCGAGCACGCCGAAATTCCTATCGTTGTATGACGCGCTCGGCATAACGCCGCCAGCGTTCGCCACACTGCCGCCTATCTTGCGCGACGACCGCACCAAAAAATTGGGCAAGAGAGATGGGGCCAAAGACGTCCTCGAATATCGGAACGAAGGATTTTTGCCGGAGGCGTTCTTCAATTTTCTCGTCCTTATTGGTTGGAATCCGGGCGGCGACATGGAAGTCATGACTCGTGACGAGATCGTCGAAGCCTTCGACCTTGCCAAAGTCCAAAAAGCCGGCGGAGCCTTCGATGAGGAAAAGCTGAAATGGATGAACAAGCAGTATATGAATAAATTAAGTGATTCAGAATATCTAAACTTGGCAAAAAAATTCTTGCAAGGAGACGCATCGGAGAAGTCGAAAGTCGAAAGTACCGAGTCAAAAGTCAAAAGAGATGACTCGGGACTCGGGACTTTAGACTCGGGACTTTTATCAAAAGCCCTCCCCGTCATGCGTGATCGTGCGCACACGTTCGGTGAAATAGTAGATATGTTCAAGAGGGAAGGGGAGCTTGGTTTTGTGAGTGTGCTCGAATCTTATGACGCGCATAAATTGTTGTGGAAAGGGGATACGGCCGCAGCTGCTTCCCTTCACCTTGAAAAAATAATCTCTCTCCTCTCGCCGCTCGATGATTTTTCTGCCGAAGAGGTCAAGAAAGCGATCTGGCCGTATGCCGAAGAAAAAGGCAAAGGAAACGTCCTGTGGCCGATGCGATTCGCCCTGACCGGCCGCGAGAAATCCCCGGATCCATTCCTATCAGCCGCGATTTTAGGCAATGAAGAAAGCATAAAACGCCTCAAAATCGCCATTGCTTCGCTCAGGTCGCTTTGATAGACTTGTGTTAGTATGAAAAATGAAAACTGAACAACTGGAACTTCCGCTAAAAATAGTAAAGACTCAGGCCGAGATCATCAAGGAATGCCTCGAGAAAACCGATTGGAACGCCTTTTGGAACGATGTCGCTGATGCGGCATCACAAGAGATAGAAGCGTACCGCCAAGCCGAAGCGCGTTCGCGAGCACGGGCTGCAGAACATTGGCTCGTATAATACGAACCAAGTGCAAACGATCACAGCAGCTCCTTTAAACGAGACCGCTTTTTGCTATCTGGCTGTGAATAACTTGACCTGCGTGCGGACCGAAAAGAAGCTATAATAGGGGCATATGGCAAAAGACCGTGGTTTGATAAAAATGCTCATACTCATCCTCATAGCCCTCATCGTTCTCGGCTATTACGGCGTCAGCGTGCGCCAAGCGGTGCAGAATCCGACCACCCAAGACAACATATCCTATATCTGGAACGGCATGGTGACGATTTGGAACAATTATCTGAGCGCTCCGGCGACATATCTCTGGAACATCTTCTTCAACTACATCTGGACTCCGGCCATCAATAATCTGGAGAACGCGAAAAAATAGTCGCGTCGTGATAGGGCAAGATCGGCATACTGCAAGCGAACTAGGATAAGTGAAGTGAGTCTTAAGAGAGTATTGAATATATACACATTACCAACAATCATACTTGTGTGACAACGCCAGAATAACAAGATAAGTCCTATGTATTCTAGTGTCGTACAGTTTTTCTTATACGTCAATGGGGTAGTGGGGATAACATTTTAGACGAAACGAATGCTATAATAAGCCCCATGGAAGAATATAAGGATTTTAATAGCAGACTAAAATTATTAGTAAGCAAACGTCGGGATTTAATTGTTAACACTCTCTCAAATATATTTACAATGCGTTTGATTGGGAATAAGACGCACGGCGATTTAGCTGAAATTGGCATGGCAGAATTTATTAATCAATTTATGTATGATTTTAAGAGCATACACGTTGGTAAAGACCTTTTTCGTGCAAAAGAGCGAGAAGAAGACATTGTAATCATTAACGAAGTTACAAAAACACAATTTCCACTTAGCCTTAAAGCATACGGAGATGGCCCATTACAACTCTCCACAGATTCTGATCAAAAGATGTTTCCGTATCTTGAAACACAGGGTAAAGATATTACAGATAAAGATCAGATTGCAGTAATTTTTGCTTCACACGCATTTGCAGATTTCAACAATATAAATGTTATGCCACTTATATATAATGAAAAAAAGAAGCAATGTAATATAATGGTCTTTGATCATGCGAGGGCAATCAAAAAGACAGCTCGTATTTTGCGTATAGGAAACGGAGAAAGTCATGGGGGTAAAAAAACAGGGAAGTCTAGACTACATCCAATTTTTATGTTTCTAGACAGTGATAATAACTACATTTGTGAAGTTCGGTATGGTGGTGCATCAGCAAATGCCCTCCAGAGAGGTCTGTGGACTAACACAAAAAATGCTATTTCTTACTTTGACAGTATCACTGGTGGTTGGATAGATTATTCTCACAATCTTACTTTAGTTAGATTATTCAGCCTGGCATTGAATAGTACTGAAGAAAGTCATAAAGAAGCGAATGTTATTCTACAAAAAGATATTGATAGATTGAAAAAAATGTAATTATGGCAAAAAATCTTTTTAATGAAAAAATCTTTCCGGATATAAAAACTCAGGGTATAAAATACGCTGGTTCAAAACTGAAAATTATTCCTTATATTTTGGAAAGTATAAAAGATTTAGAAATTAAAACTGTGCTTGATGGCTTTAGTGGCTCAACAAGAGTAACTCAAGCACTGGCACAAGCAGGGTATGATGTGACATCAAATGACATAGCTTGTTGGTCTGAAGTTTGTGCCAAATGCTTCTTACTTTATAATAAAGATACAAACTACTATCAAAAGATAATTGATGAACTTAATTCTCTCAAGGGTTACGACGGTTGGTTTACAGCCAATTATGGTGGAGATGAGGAAATGAAAATCAAGATGCCTTTTCAAAAAAAAAATACAAGAAAACTTGATGCTATAAGAGACAGAATTGAAGAATTAAAATTAAACGACATCGATGAATCTGTTATTCTTGCAAGTTTACTCTTTGCACTAGATGCAGTAGATAGCACGCTTGGACATTTTGTATCTTATCTTTCGCGATGGTCTAATAGATCTTACAATGATTTATTTTTAAAGCTTCCAAGCCTAAAAAAAACAATTGGTAATCATAAAGTTACTAAAGAAGATATTTTTAAGATTGTTGAAAATGACTATTTTGATTTAGCATATTTTGATCCACCTTATGGTTCCAACAATGAAAAAATGCCGCCGAGCAGAGTACGATATTCATCATATTATCATATTTGGACATCGGTTGTTAAACACGATAAACCAAAGCTGTTTGGTAAGGTTAACAGACGAGAAGATAGTAGAGATTTAGTTTCTGCATCAGTTTTTGAGGAGTACAAAAAAAATGAGGAAGGTAATTTTATAGCAATGGAGGCAATAAGAACTCTTATCAAAAAAACTAATGCGAAATATGTCCTTCTCTCCTATAGTTCGGGTGGAAGAGCAACAAAAAAAGAACTTGAAACGATCCTTAATGAAACCGGAAAAGTCTTAAAAATCATTGAAATAGACTACAAAAAAAATATAATGGCCAGTATGAGCTGGACTAATGAGTGGTTAAACTCAAACAAGAACGATGCCCATAAGGAGTATCTATTTCTGATGGAAAAAACACCTCAGGAAAATGTGATTGTTAGCACAACTTGGCTTCCTGCGGGCTTGTCAAAAAAGAGAAAAATATTAACTACATAAAATGAAATTTTAAGTTAAAAAGATAATCATCAGATGAGAACAAACCTTACAATAAACATCGGTGTAGATGAATATGAACGAGATTTTATATTGGAATTAAACTACACAGGAAAACACATCTTGATTGCCGGTTGCACTGGTTCTGGTAAATCAGTATTACTGCATAAAATTATAACTACACTTATATCAAACAATTCTCCTGAAAGACTGAAATTAATACTAATAGATCCAAAACGGGTTGAGTTAACACTATACAAAGAAGTCCCTCATACTCTTACACCCACAATCACTGATCCAAAAAAAGCAGTCCTTGCTCTCAAGTGGACAACAAAGGAGATGTCTAGACGTTACGATATATTCGAACATGCCAACTGTAGATATATTGATGACTACAAAGGAGATGAACGTATGCCTCATATAGTAGTTATTATTGATGAATTTTCTGACTTGATCCAGACATATCCAAAAGAGATTGAAAGTTTAGTAATTAAAATTGCGCAAATGGGTTACGCCGTTGGTATACATATAATACTTTCTACATCTCGACCAAGCACAAAAGTTTGCACAAAAAAAATACTTGATGAAATAACAGCTCACATTGTGATGCAGACAAGTTCACCACATGATTCAAAATTAATTATAGGAACAGAAGACGCATATAAACTACATGGTGCTGGAGATATGATTTTCCGCGATGGGATGAAATACAGTATTCGTGCCCAAGTCGACAATGTCTTAGAAGCAGAAATCAAAGAGATTATTTCACCCCTGCAGAAATTATATAAAATAGACGGTTATTTTGATTTATTACCAGATGAATTTGAGGACGAATCTGATGACGATTTGTATCAAAAAGTTAAAGAAGACGTTACGAAGCTGGGAAAAGTTTCAACTTCATACTTACAGAGAAAGTTTGGTATCGGCTACTCACGCGCTGCCGGCCTTATTGATATGTTGGAGACACGAGGTGTAGTTGGTCCTGCAAATGGTTCAGAGCCGAGAAAGATTATCAAGAAGTAATTGATTATGAATAAACTTCTCAACAAAACAGACTTCATCCTCTATCGTGAATGTGCAAAAAATGTCTGGATAAAATGGCATAAATCTGAGGTATATAACAAATTCGAGATATCTGCTTTCGAAAAGGCCTTAGGCGTTATGGGGAACGATGTAGAAGAATTGGCACGCAATTTGTTTCCATGCGGCTATTTGATTGAAAGGAGAAGCGCCGGCGCACAAGACTTAACAAAGAAGTTAATAAATGATCATCATTCAGTCATATATCAAGCTGTATTTAGTACAGATGAATATCTAGCTGCTACAGATGTACTCAAATGGAATCCCGAAGCTAATGCCTATGATATCTATGAAATAAAGATGTCATCTACTGACGATGAGGATGATGAAGAAGATGAGGAAGGTAAACCAAAAAAAGTTAATAAAAAGAAGGAATTACAATACGAATATGACCTTGCGTTCCAGACTAATGTCGCAAAGTTATGTGGAGTGACTTTCAACAAGAAATACCTCTTACGATTGAATAGAGGCTATGTTCGTATGGGTAAACTTGATCTCGAGAAACTATTTGAAATTACTGACAAGACAGAAATTATCAACGATACGTTCCAGTCAGTTGCTATGACGGAAATGGCGGGTGCTTACGCGTATCTTTCAGAAACAAAAGAACCATCTGGCAATTGTACTTGTTATTACACGAGAGGCCGTTCATCTCACTGTACTTCGTTTACTATCAGTAATCCTACAGTTCCAGCATACAGCGTTCATGATCTGTACAAGATTGGTCTAAGTAAGAAGTATCTCGGAGAACTTTTGAATGAAGGTATACTTGATATTGCAAATGTACCCGAAGATGATCGTCTCAAACCTAAAAAGCCGGCAAAAGGGAAGGAACCAAGCAAACCAAGGAAACTCAACCAAGTCAGAGTACATATAACCAAACAGCCAATAATAGATATTGATGCTATAAAAAAAGAACTAGGTTCACTACAGTTTCCGCTGTATTTCTTAGACTACGAAACATATCCAACTGCGATTCCTCCATTTGACGGATATCATCCCTATCAGCACATTGTATTTCAATATTCACTTCATATTTTGAGAGCCAAGGATTCAAAGCTAGAGCATGTTGAATGCATTGTATTAAAAGGTAATCCAGCTCAGCTGATAGTTGAGAGCCTGAGAAAAAATATTGGTAAAGTTGGAACCGTTATATCGTGGTACAAGAAATTTGAAAACTCTCGTAATCGTGAGTTGGCTAATTTAATGCCACGACAGGAAGATAAAGATTTTCTGAATGATTTAGTTGCACGCACGTATGACCTTATGGATATTGTTGACCAACAGTATTATGTTCACCCTGGCTTCAGAGGCAGTTCTTCGATCAAAAAAGTTCAGCCAGTCATCGCGCCAGATTTTTCATATAAAAATCTCGGAGTTCAAAATGGTACCGATGCTATTGAAGCGTACAGACAAATATCAGTAGGTGAATTAACCGGGAAGGACGCGGAAGAGAAGAAACAACAGATGTTGGAGTATTGTAAATATGATACAAAGATCATGTATATCATTTGGAAATTTTTTACCGATTTAGTTGAAAAAAATGGAACCAGATAAATACACAGCGACGTGGGTTTCTCATTCCTCTATCGGGGATTTTTTAAAGTGTCCCCGAGCTTATTATCTCCATAATGTTTACAAAGACCCCAAGACTAACAGAAAAATTAACATAGTTAGCCCGGCACTTTCTCTCGGGTTGGCTATCCACGGAGCACTGGAATCGCTCAAACATTTGTCTGTTGAAGACAGGATGAAACGGGATCTTTTTAGTGATTTCGAAAAAGAGTGGTCAAAGATTTCTGGAAAGATTGGTGGATTCAAAAAAGACGATGAGGAAGCTCTGATGAAAGAACGTGGCAAGGCAATGATTGCGCGTGTTGTAAAGACTCCTGGTCCTATCGCTCGAAAGACAGTGAGGATAAAAGAAAGTCATGGCCATATGCCGCCCAACTTCTTTCTTTCAGAAGAAGAGAATATTATCCTCTGTGGGCTCATAGACTGGCTGGAGTACGTAGAAGCCGACGGTAGCGTACGTATACTTGATTTCAAAACTGGAAAGCATGATGAAGATGAAGAATCTTTACAACTCCCTATATATCTCTTGCTTCTTAATGCACTACAAAAACGCAGGGTTTCTGGTGCCGCATATTGGTACTTGGATCGCGAAGATAAGCCAACTGAAATGGTATTACCCAACCTTGATGAATCAAAAGAAAAAGTGTTGGCAATTGCCAGAAGAATTAAAGGGGCGAGAGAAAAGAGAGAATTCGCATGTCCAAGAGGTGAAAGTGGATGTTTTGCTTGTAAACCATATGAAGCTATTATCGCTGGTAAAGCTGAATATCTTGGTATTGGTGGGTACGGACAAGATTTATACTGTTTGTAATTTTTCCATATAGCACTTAGTGCAAGAGGCAAGAATTTGACGAGAGCTTAGAGTATCTAGCGACCTTATTGTACATTCTTCCACAGTTGATTTCATAAGAATAAACTCAATTATTTTTGTGGTACCTGTATAAATCATTGTTTCATTTTCGTCATCAAAAATTAAATGACTTTCGATATACGCCCCCTGATATGGGTCGTTAAGCTTTACTTCTTCAAGAAAGGCAAGAATCCACATTTTTGTTTTATTAGAGATTTTCATTTTATTAGGTCATATATTAATTGGTAATGATTACATAAGAGCGTCTAGGATTCACAAAAATTTTTTTGCATTGGCAAGTTGCTCGTTTTTGTCGAAGTTAAGGTATAGAAGGGCAGAGTAAGGGCTGATATGGCCGAGCATTGCCTGAATATCCTTTAGATCAGCACCGGCTGCTTTCATCCTGTGAGCCTTGGCATGGCGGAACATATGAGGAGTTATCTTTTTTTCAATTTTAGCCATTCTTGCAGTTTCTCTAACCCAACGCTCTACTGTTCTAGAATTAATACGCCCACTATTGTACTTGTTTAGTGAAAAAAACAGACTTGGTTTTTCATTAACAGAAATTCTACTACCAATCCATCGTAGTAAAATATCTTTATGAAAGTCTTCTGACCACATAATCCAACGCAATTGCTTATTTTTTTTTGTCTCAATAGAAGTAAAATTTTCTACTGAAGATATTTGAGCCACATCAAGATCGCACAATTCCGATACTCGAACACCGGTTTCATACAAAAAACGTATTACAGTCAATTTCTGTAAACTACCAATTTCGTAAGGATTTAAAACGGAGCACATTGCTTTAAATTCATCATCACTAACACCGACACGCTGTTTTCTTGCATATTTAGGATTTTGTATAAGTAGCGTATTTAATGTTGATTCCTGGGTGGAATTCAGATACCGAAAGAAATTTTTTAGCACCATACATGAATAAGCCACGGTGGGTGGGTTATATTTTGTAGACAAAAAGTGGTTAAATTCAACGATATCCTGGTTTATAATGTCTTTCGTATCCTTATTCTTGTATGCAGCAAGACGATTCAAATACGGTTTATAAATAACAGCTGCTCTGGGGCTTCTTATGGCTTTCCATGAGATGTATTCATTAATGGCTTGCTTGATGTACATAGTAGTTTTTTGGTTAATAATAAAAATATATAGAAATTATATAGAAAAGTTATTAAGAAAAGTTAAAATAGTTATAAAATTTATTTTAACTTATAAAAATGTGTCAACAACAAGATAAAATTCAAAATGAAAAAAACATCAGAACATATTTAATAAAAATCACAAAGGAAATTTTAGACTAAAGTATCAAGTTGTGATCAAATTGTATATTTTATAAATAATTTTTCCTGTCCAACGCGAATAGTACTCGGAAACTTTTAATAATTCATACTTAGCTGTCTGCCCAATTTCGGAAGAGAAAGAAGATAAATCAATGTCCAAAGGAGGTAAACGAGTAATAAAAGGCTTTACCAGACCCCTCGAAGCAAAATATACCTTCTCATTAAAGAGCCGTGCATCGACAACACCTTTTTGTAGATATTTTGAAACATAGGCACCAATATTTCGAATATTCTTTATAGCATTCATTTTTATAAAGCCGTGAGACCAAATTTTTGCAAATTGATCATTTGGAATATAGGGTAAATTGAAAAAAACTGCATGATAATGGATGACACCGCTCCGAGGTTGAAACTCAACAACGGCAACGTATTTTACCTTAAACTTTAAATAAGTGTTCAACCGCTTAACAAAAAGAGTCCAATGACGATTGGCTGTCTTTATATCCTTCATGGTACGGTCGGCAAAAGTAAAAGTACAAAAGATATCCATTTTGCTGGTATTGCAGGAAATAAGCCGACGAATACGCTGACGGGCACGATCTATAGAAAAAGGCCTCCTAATGCCCCCTAAACGTTTACCAGTACGTTTCGGCTTGCGGTTATGAGACTGAACCCGTCCACCAAAATGGACGTCCTTTTCAAACTCATACACCTCTTTGGTAGCGCCAGAAAAGACAGCTTTATACTTTGAAAAATCGACACCCCATTTTACTTTGTTCATCTCATCGAGAGCATGAGATATCTGTAAGGAAGTTGGCATAGATCTTAATGGAATTATGATTAACAACTAATAACGTGGAATTAAGTGTGTGAAGGGTCAAGTCTACAAAGCAACACATCAAGGCTTCTTAAACAGAGACGGGAGGCGGTGGCGGCCAAGGCCGCCACGCGCTCCGTCAACGTCAAGCGATGAAGCTCATAGACGTCAGATTTATAGAGAATAGAACCTGAAACAACAGGTAGAGGACGAGAACCAATTAATTCTTTGGTATTGTAGGAATTAAAATATTTTCGAGAACCTAAGTACAAGCGCCAAGATATTGGCTTTTTTTCCTCATCAACAGTCTCATCTGCACCCAAATCATATTCACGACGAGAAAACAAAGGCACAAAAAATACAACTGATTTTTTACAACGATAGAATATATTGGTCATGCCACGAAGAACAACATGAACAGCAGTAGGACGCTGAGTGGTATAAAACAACGAACGATCTTTTTTTCTTGTTTGCAAAATTTCCATTCGAACATTCATAGGTAATTTTGCCATTTGATAGCTATCAAAAAGGACATAAGCTTCATCAACGGCCACAATGGCATTGCTGATCTCAGAGAATTTTTTATACCAAGTCTCATCAGTAGGCATAAAGCGACAATTTGAAGCAGGATAGACCTTATAGCGTCTTTTAAGACAAAGTACGCCCAGTATCAGACAAAATATACTGCTACGCTCATCATAACCACTCCAATTAATCTTAAAGTTCGCATATACAACAAAGCCGCGGTTAAGATATGCAATCAAATCACGCACCATCGCATAAGTCTTTCCTTGACCAAGCCGGCCGTAATAGCAATATATGCCATGCTCTAGACCAAGAGCGCGACGGTATCCCTCAAATTTTTTAATATGTTCTGACATTATTGTTTTTATCCCGAACCGCGAACTTTATTGACCGACCAGTTAAATATCTTCCAAAGGAAGTATGAAAATTCAACTGTAGTACCGACAAAAAAGAAATACCTAAATAGAGACAACGGAGGCCAAATAGTAGCTAACGCCATATACATTGATCCAAACTGTAAAATTAAAATATCAATGTTGTAGGGCATGGAGCTAACCACTGGCAAACCAGAGATAGCCCATGTGCAGAAATCAAAGAAATATTTTAATAGAATTGAAGTAATCATTATTTTATAGTCTTAGACGCTGTATGAAGCTCCAAACCCAAAATGCAAAACTAATAGCCATAAAGAAATCGATGCCTGTAACAAGGGCATTCCAACCAGTACCCCAATAATTATTATTTGTAGATGAAGCCATTTGAGACCAATCGATGATAGTAAGGGTCTTACCGTTGAAAGCACTCGTTGAAGACGAGTTAAACAACGTGCCCCGAGCACCAGACACAGCCGGAAAGGTGAAAGAAAGGTTGTATGGATTCGTAGAGGTAGCAGTTGTAGAAGCAAAATTTGACCAATCGTTATAGAGAATAAAGCCATAGGCAAACGGAGCACGAGCCTTAAAATTAGTCTCGAATGTTGTAAATGACTGTATGGTTGAATAATCAGGAACAAAAAGCAGATAGAGGGCATTATTCATCACGGTACCAACGGCACAACCGACACCAGAAGCAGTCAAAAGACTATCGCAGGCAGAGAGGCCAGAAGTAATCGAAGTCGGAGAAGTTGAAGTGGCTGGAAAATACTGATTATAGTAAGACTGGGGAAGGGAAGTTTGACCAATGACAAAAGCTGTTTGTACAAGCCAACAATACGAGCCGCATGAAGAAAGATCGCCATTATTAACTATGTTTAATGCGGTGGGCTCAAAAATAGCTTCAGCACGCATGAGACCGTTAGGCAAAGCAGGACTAGTAGTAGAAATTGAGTGATAACCGGTAGAAGTAGCAATGGGAAGCATCTGAAAAAGATTCGTAGATGTGCTATTTTCCAATGCGTCAAATTGAACGCCGATATAAGGAACAAAATTAGATCCTAAACCTGAAAAATTTGCGGAGGAAAAATCATCGCCTATATAGTAATCAATCGTATAGTGAAATGGTGAAGTCGTGGCAGTTGTTGTCGAAAGAGGTAGCATGTCTATAAGGTGAGTACCCATACCAGGAACATAACCACTGCTAGGCAAAGTATCTTCAAGATCGTAATACCAGTTAGAAACTGATCCACAAGCAGTGGATGTAGCAGACACTGCACCTTTACCACAAAGGATAGTGGAAGGAAACGAACTAGAAGCAGTTGTACCTCCAATTTTTACAGAATGAGACGCGCTAGCATTTTCCCAAATATACAAATTCCAATTATAGGTTGACGGGATACTGGAAAACGTCGTAGAGGCGGTAGTAGTACCATAAGCACTTCCAAACTGAGTATTTGGATATAAGTAATAAGTGATAAACTTTCCGGCCGCACCAGCATGAACGCTAGAAGAAGTCGCCGCAACAACGCCATACCACGAATAACCCTTATTTCCCATACCACAATTCTGTAATGCACCGACAGGAGAACCGACGGGACACTGAATAGAATTATCGGCCGTTAAAGAAATTGAAACGTGCGGGTTACAAGATGTGAACTGAGTAGCACCGCTCCAACTATTAGGAACACAGGCGTCATCAGAATTGGTATAACTTGTAGCATCAACCCAAAGAGTAACTGTAGACGGAACTGACCCAATTAAACCTTGACCCAAGTACTGAGTTGAAAAATTCTGATTAGCTATAGAGCTATTTACAGGAGTTAAAGTTGAATGATCAGTAACTTGTGAAGCCACTGTTGCTGCAGAAACAGACGTAGCAGATATAAATAATACAAAGATCAAAACAAGTGCCATAACACCAACTCGAGAACAGAAATTCTTTTTCATTTTTATTGCCTTGTTAACAATTCTCTTATCGTATTTCCCCTTTGTTTTTTTGTGTTCAGGCCATATCCTGCATTGTTTGCACCTATCACCACAACAAATACCGAGATAATGACAAAACTCGCAATGATGAGGACATTTTTCAGAACTTACATTATGAGTGTATTTTTTATTTTTATCTTCGGGTAGAACAGGAGAGAAACAAGCCCAACAAAATGCGATACCGTTATCATCTAAAACAATATTTTCGTATTTTTCACAAAAAGGACAATCAAAAAGTACAGCTTTTGAACACTGCATACACTGGACACAGCCGGCGTCATCAAAAAAGACATATCTCGGAGAAGAACAAGAACAATCAAATTTAAAAGGATGATTCGACATTTTTTTACTTCGATAAGTGATTAATACGCGAGACTATTTCGAATAGTCCGCCGATTCGAGCATTTTTTAAAGGATGTCTACTCGACACTACTCTTTATGCTCGATCGGCTACGCGCCTTTCCTGATAAAAAAGGAAGTGGGGAGCGTGATCAAATTGATACGCGCGTCCAACTTGTAGCGGGTGTCAGAATCGAACTGACGACACTAGGTAATGAAACTAGCAGGGAACCATTCCCATACCCGCAATGTTTGAGATGTTGTCCAGACACCTCAACTGATCAGAAGTGGACAGAGCCAAAAACTGATCCATGTTGTCTAGCCGACAATGCCGATATACTTACGGCCATGCGTCCAGAGCATAACTACAGCTCCAATCAACAGCATGAACGGAATCATATAAGGCAAAAGATCGAGGACAACGGTTGAAACTTGACCTGTCACGGTATCCCAAATGGTATGTACCGCAGCAAGATTAAGAGTCGTGGTAGCCAATGTGATCATTAACCATAACAATCTGATATCTAAGGCGAATAAAGCGACCTTTCCCGGACAAGTTAAGATATGGACGATATCTTAATAGGACTTACCACACCACACTGTAGAAGCGGCGCCTATCTACCATTTAAAACCCAGCGACAGAGACGAATGAACATTGCAATGAACATGCCGATCAAGAAAGCCCAGATATAAAGACCATATGAATCCTGAACTATATTCATCGGAGTATGCCGCCAAAAAACTTTAACGGCCAAGTGATTATTACGAATAAGACCAGTGCCGGCACACAGACCACAAAGAACATAATGAACGTCCAAACAAACAAGTCTCCGTATGTGAGGCTATCCAAAGTAGAGGCGAATGTTTGAGCGATATTCATTATTATTTTGGGTTAAAAGTGTTAAGGACTATCGACCAAAAGAACACAGAGAGAAAGACGATAACCATACCAAGACCGAACACAAGATCACCACTGTCAGATACCATCGAAGTTCCCGATAAGGACACAGAAACGGTGGAAGAAGCCACAAGGGCGCAAGTTGAACTAGACACAACAGGATAACCACTATCGCCGACCAACTGATAATCATAGATGCAAGAATATTCATTCATTAGTCTGGAAAGAAATTCAATGGATCTTCACCGGCAAAAAAATAACAAAGATCACTAGGACTAAGGACAACAAAATCGCCACTAATCATTTCATCGGCAAAAAGCCGAAACGTGTTACCTTCTGGAATTTCAAAAACATATGAACCAGTTATTGCACGATAATCCTTTAAAAGACCAAAAAAGGTAATTTCCTTTTTATTTACAGGATTGATAACTACAATGCGGAACAATAAGCGATCACGATTTTTATTCATTAATAATTTCTTTAGATTAATTGATTGATAAGTATTCCAACACACAGAATTCCGGAGACTAGAAGGGAATATGGCTATCAGTACCGTACTCTCGACCACTAGCCTCCAGAGCTCTGTATGCTAGAACATACAGAACAAGGACTATTCGGCCGAACTGACAAAATTCTGGATATGCAACTCAACATACTCGACAACGCGGTTATCCCGAACAACACGTACAGGTTTGATCGAGCAAGAAGCCGTACCTTTTTCCTCCGCAACCAGAGCAAAACGCTCATAGAAGTCCTTATCACACTTTGCAGTATAGACTGAACCTCCACTAAGAATTCGTACTTTGTACGATATTCCTTTGCGACCAGAGAATTCCCACGGAAACTGTTCAACTTTCAGAATCATGACGTCAGATAATTCAAATTTCATTAATTTATAGTTTTTAAGTTATATAACTCGACCTTTTAGTAAGAATCTTCGTATTTAAAAGAAAACACGCCGGTCCTTTATAGGTCTTAGCGTGTTATCTATTGTTGTCGCACAATTTGATTACCAACAATCTATATTGTGCGACATAGGGTAGATTGTGGAATAAGGTTAAAATCGGCCTATCCCCTATCCTGTACATTCGCGATAGTGAATGATCTAGTCGTGCGGATCTTTTCTTTCTAGAACTAAAACAAGAGCGAACGCACGGTCCGCTCTTGTTTTATGAGTATGTTTTAATTTATCTTGGTGCTCTTACTTTTCCGCTATCGGCGCGCTTTGGCTCCAGCATTTTGCTGATGAGTTCCATGGGTCTGTGCCGGACTTCGCATAGAGGTATTTCGCATATGCGACATTGCCTTCTGTGGAATAGATGTCGTCGCCGAGCGATTTCGACTTGCCGAGCCAGTAGGTCTCGTTGATCTGCATGACGCCGACGTCATGGCTGTCCACTTTGCCGCGCACGACAGAGCCGTCGGGATTGTATTGCCGGTAATTCGACTCGCATTGAGCGATGGCGATCAATATAGGCGTATCTGCATATTCGGTTTTGATATAAGCCTCCACAGCGCTGCGGTCCATGGTCTCCTGTTGCGTCGTAGTAGCGGCCGCATTAGCGGTCGTCGAGGCTATTGCGGCGCTTGTGGCGCTGCCAATAGAGGCGTCGGTCGAGCCTGAGCCATACATGGACGATACGAGGAAGGCTATGCTGGTTGTAAGTTCGATCATAATTAAAACGGGGCTTTAATAAGCATGGTGCTTACTAAGCCTCGATTGGAACTATGCTAGCATTTTTCAAAAGCCTTGTCAAGGATTTTATGGGCAAAATCACGAAAATATGGCTCTAAATAAGGGTTTTTGGACAATGGTTTAAGGGAAAAGTAAAGGAGACTGGTCAAATGTCCTGATTGCCGGTTAGAGGAAGTGCTTTTGTTAGTCTATCGGCGGATAAAAGTCGAGGAAACGATGGCTTTGGACATGGTGAAGGCTTTGAACTACCGACTTTAGGCTCCGTTTTCAACTTTACCCAAAGAAATTTGCATTATTATTCCCTATTTGCTAGACTTCGTGGACAACTAAAACAACACCATGGCACATAAGAAATCCGCAGGAACAACAAAAAATGACCGAGACTCGCAGCCAAAATACCTAGGAGTCAAGATAAATCACGGCCAAAAGGCCGGCATCGGCCAGATCATCGTCCGCCAGCGCGGCACTGACGTCATGCCCGGACGGAATATCGGCATCGGCAAGGATCACACCCTTTTCGCCCTCAAGGAAGGCGTCATCAAATTCAGCACAAAGAGAAAAGTCGGCTTCAACGGCGATACGATGAGGAAAAAGATCGTCAGCGTCGTCTAACCCGGATCCCCTTTCATAAATTAAAAAAGCGACCCATCAGAAGGGCCGTTTTTTTGTTGTAGTGAAGCTGTTTTGAGCTCTCGCGCTACGCTGCCTTTATGACGACTTTCAGTTTTGCCGACTTCCCTTCTCCTTTGATCTCGATCGTGTGCTCGCCGATTTCTTTTATCGGATGATCGAGCTGGATGAATGACGGGTCAAGCTGGATACGCGTCTCTTTTGCGAGCTCTGCAGCGATCTCTGCTTGGTGTAGGCCTGCGAACAGGTGGCCTTTCTCGTTTGCCTTGCCGGTGATGGTCAAAACGGTGTCTTCGAGCGTTTTGAGGTTCTCGGTGAGGAGGGCTTCATAGACTTTCTTCTCCCCTTCTACTTTGGCCTTTATCGCCTCGATGCGACGGAGGTTTTCCGGCGTAGCGGCGATGGCAAAGCCCCGTGGGATGAGCATATTGACGGCGTGGCCATCAGAAGAGTTCTTGACCTCGTATTTCTTGCCGAGCTTCGGGATGTCTTTGAGTAGGATGATTTTCATGTGATTTAATTTAGATAATTCAAAACTCAAAACGCAAATTGCAAAACTTGAAGAGTTGAAATGATTTTGATTTCAGACTTCAATTTTGAGTTTTGATTTTTGCGTTTATGCCTTGTTAATTCTCGCTCTGCAGCATCTCTACCGCCTTTGTCATCTGCGGGTCATTCGACGGCGACGATGATGCTGTGAGCGTCACGATGACGTCCGGGACGAGGCCGTCGTGGGACAGGTTCGTGCCGTTTGGAGTGAGCCAACGCGCGACAGTGACCTTGAGCGCGGTGTCAGGCGTCAGATTGATGAGCTCCTGGACGGACCCCTTGCCGAACGTCTTTGTGCCGACAAGCTTTGCCACGCCGTGCTGCGAAAGCGCGCCGGACAATATCTCTGCCGCCGATGCGGTGCCGCCGTCGACCAGGATGACCATATCGAGGTTCTTGTTGAAGATGTTGTAGCCTTTGCTGTAGTAGACCTGCGCCGGGCCGTTCTTGCCGAAATCCTCTGTCACGACTTTCTCGCCGGCTGGCAGGAACCAGCTGGCCATGTCCCAGGCAGCCTCCAGATAGCCGCCCGGATTGCCGCGAAGGTCGAGAATGAGCTTGTGAGAGCCGCTTTGAACGAATTGGCGCAATGCGTTGCGGAACAGGTCTGAAGAATCAGCCGTGAATTCGTAGAGCTTTATGACGAAAATGCCGTTCGGCTGCAGACCAGCAGCGGATGCTGTCGACGTCGCTGATGAGCCGAGAGCTCCGCTGTGGACTTCGGTATCGATCGTCGGTATGGCTATCGTGCCTCGGACAACGTCGATCTCGACCGGTGCCGATGCCTTCGGATGGAGGATGGAAAGATGCACTGTCGTGCCGCTTTGGCCGCGGATCAGATTGACGGCAGTGTCGACATCCATGCCGCTCGTGGATTTTTTATCGATCGTGAGGACCGTATCGCCCGACTCGATGCCGGCTTTTTCTGCCGGACTGCCCTTTAACGGAGCAATGACGACTATGTCGCTGCCTTTTTGGTCGATCTCCATGCCGACTCCGCTAAAGGACCCTGCGATCGAAGATTGAAAGAGCGAATTCTCATCTGGCGGGAAAAAGACGGTATACGGATCGCCTTCCGAGGCGACCATGCCCTCTATCGCGCCGTAGACTTTGTTCTGTGTGTCAGCGGCGGTCGAGCTCGCCAGGACATATTTCTGCTGGACGATGCTCCACGCCTGCCAGAACGGAGCGAATTCCTGCGAGCTGACCAGAGTGGTATCGCCCGGGGGAACTATGTTGTTCAGGGCTTGCGAAACGCCTTCATGTCGGCCGAGAAAAAAAGCGCCGACTACCAAAACGGCCGACACAATGATGATTATCGCCGTTTTGTTGTTTACGGAAAATTTGTCCATCGGTGCCCAATTATGACAAAAAGGCTGTTAATAAGCAAGGTCGACGTTTTCGATCTTTCCCCTTATAATGGAGCCATGATAAAAACATATACATACGGACAGATCTCCTGGATCGACATGGAGAACCCGACAGCCGAAGAGATCGAGTCTGTGGCGAGATCGAAGACGCTGCACAATATCGTGGCGCGCGAGCTTCTCGCCCCGTCGAATGCCTCAAAAGCGATCATATTCAAGGATTACGTCTACCTGGTCCTGCAGTTCCCCATCCGCACAAAGCGCGACGACCATCACATCATCGTGAACAACGAGATCGACTTCGTCATCGGCAAGGATTTCGTCATCACCATCCATTACAGGGTCATCGAATCCCTGCAGAATTTCGCCAAGGCGGTTGAGACGAATTCGATTTTGGAAAAAGAGGCTGCCGAAGACCATGCCGGACACCTGTTCTATTACATCACGCGCCGCATGTACCATCATATGCGCAGGAACATCGATTCAGTCAACGCCGAGCTCGCCGCCGCCGAGGACCGCATCTTTTCCGGCGAGGAGAGGGAGATGGTCGAGGTCATATCGAACCTTTCCCGCGAGCTCTTGGACTTTCGCCAGACTTGCCGCGCCCATTTCGAGACGCTCGAATCGCTCGACAAGGCCAAGGGCAACTTCTTCGACCAGACGTTCGGACCCTACGTATCGGACATAAAAGAGAATTTCATCATGGTGCGCGACGCGGTCGTCAACGGCCATGAATTGGCCAAGGAGCTGCGCGAGACGAACGATTCCTTGCTCACCACAAAGCAGAACGAGACGATAAAGATTTTGACCGTCGTGGCATTCGTGACGTTCCCGCTCTCCTTGTTCACCCAGCTGTTTATGATGAACACGATCGACACGCCGATCGTCGGCCGGCCTCACGATTTCGAGATCATCGTCGGGCTCATGGTTGTTTTGGCATTGTGTATGGTATGGTACTTCAAGAAGAAGAAATGGCTGTAGAAGAAGTTTGTAAGTGCCGAGTACCTAGTACCGAGTCGCATACAAAATCGCTTTTGCTAGGTACTAGGAACTTTAAGAATCTTATGACCAATCCCGAAATACATCTCTACAACACGCTCTCCGGAAAAAAAGAGCTTTTCAAACCGATCAAGGCCGGCAAGGTCGGTATTTATAATTGCGGACCGACAGTATATGACACGGCCCACATCGGAAATTTTCGCACATTCATCATGGATGACCTCGTCCGTCGCGTCTTTGAATATAACGATTATGAGGTGACACAAGTGATGAACATCACTGACGTCGACGACAAGACGATCCGCCGCTCAAAAGCAGAGAACAAAACTCTCGGCGATCTGACGAGACATTACGAAAAAGCTTTTCTCGACGATATCCATACTTTGAACATTCAAACGCCACACAAGCTCTTGCGCGCTACTGAAAATATCGACGGTATGATCGCGCTTATCTCGAAACTGATCGAAAAAGGCTTTGCCTACAAGGCCGATGACGGCGTCTATATGAGTATAGAAAAAGTAAAAGGATACGGCGAGCTAGCGCATCTCAAGCTTGCTTCGGAAAAGAAGAGCCGCATCGCGAACGATGAATATGACAAAGAGTCGCCGCAAGATTTTGCGCTGTGGAAGTTTGAAGATGGAGAAGTTTCTTGGCCTGCTCCGTTCGGCGCTGGCCGTCCCGGCTGGCACATCGAGTGCTCCGTCATGGCCATGAAAGCTCTCGGCGAGACCATCGACGTCCATACCGGCGCGACCGACCTCATCTTTCCTCATCATACGAACGAGATAGCCCAGAGCGAATCGGCGACGGGCAAGAAATTCGCCAACTACTGGGTCCATGGAGGCTTTATGAATGTGCGGGACGAGAAGATGTCGAAGTCGAAAAACAACTTCCTCAAGCTCGCCGATTTGGAAGAAAACAAAGTCTCCCCACTTGCCTATAGGTACTGGCTTTTGACCGCTCACTATCGTTCATTGGTCAATTTCTCGTTGGAGGCGGTTTTGGCCGCCCAGAACGCTTTTATACGCCTTGTGGAGGCATTCATAAGCTTTAAATCAGACAAGGTAGGCGTCATAGATGGTAATTTTCAGGACAAGTTTAGGATAGCGATAAATGACGATCTGAATATGCCGGAAGCCGTCGCCTTGACCTGGCAATTGATAAAAGACCACCATTTGTCCGACGCCGACAAGCGCGCTACTCTTCTTGATTTTGATCGCGTTTTCGGTCTCGGCCTCGCGGCTGTTGAAAAGCTCGATGACTCGCCAGCCTCCATCGAATCACTTCCACCAGAAGTTTTCGCCTTGCTCGAGGCGCGAGACGAAGCCCGCGCCGCAAAAGATTGGCAGAAATCAGACGCATTGCGCAAGGAAATCGAATCTCGTGGCTATGACGTTAAGGATACCGCGGAAGGCTCTGTTTTAAAGAAAAAGTAAACGTTTCAATTCTTGATGATTTGTTTTTCAAGAGTCCGAATCCTTGGGCCGTGGTCGTTATAGAGCACGTCTTCTATATACGCAGTTCTGATTTCCGATTTTCCTACATACGCATAGATTTTGTCGACGGTGTCTTCGATTTTAGATATTTTATCTCCAAGTCTTGTTTCTGCCTCGTATAAGTCTGTCTTTGTGGCTGACTTTTGCTCGAGATCATCCAATCGCTCGAACACGGTATCGAATTTTTTATCAACCTTGTCGAAGCTTCTCTCTACGATAAGGGCAAAATCATTGATCTCATTTTCCAAGTCCTCTTTTGTGACTAATTTCGATATCTCTTCCTTGGTTGCTAGTTTAGAGATGGCAATGCCAAGCTCGCTTTTTGTCGCAAGCTTCGATATCTCTTCCTTCGTCGCAAGCTTAGATATCGATCGTGCGATCGACTCAAGAGTGACTTTTTCTTTAACAGGAGAAGATTTCATACACATAATTATAGCAAGCGAAAAAGTCTTGTAAACTTCCACAAGAAAATTTTTTATGTCGTAACTACTAGATTAAAATTTTTTCTATAAAAAATTCTAGCAACACAAGATTCATAGCGGCTTGAATCTGATTCTGCGACAGTGGCGCTAGTCTCTTTTAAAAGCATTGTTTAAAATGATATGTTCGCCCCCTTCAGCTTTTGCTTCATGTTTTCCGCGCTCATATTCTCTGCTTTCTCGTGCAATTCAAGTTGTAATATTGTCGCGCCTGAAGTTTGTATCTTTATAAAAAAAGACCGGAGCAAACTCCGGCCTCTGTGAATGATTTACTATTACTTTCATCCTTGAGGTCGATTTTTGAAAGGACCGGCGGCAGGAAGATCTTCGTTGTCCAGCTGGATAGCCTCCGCGAGGATCATAAGTGCGTTTCTCGTGCGCAGGCTCATTCCTCCACCGCCATGCGTTCTGAATCGCAGATAGCACAGCGCTTGCGGTTTGTCTCGAGGACCTGCAATAAAGACGAAAGCGTCGCCCATCCAGTCAAAATGGACATTGAGCGTGCCTTCATAAGTTCCATCGTGATCATCGTGCAACCGACCGTAATTCGTGTCTGAATGGAGCGTCGGAATCCAGAATGGGTTTTCAAGAACGCGCATTGTATCCTTGAGCAGGCGTTCTACTGAAGAGCAGGCGTTCTACTGAAACTTCTTTTATCATAGTTTCCTTTCTTTGAAGTTACTTTGTTCAAGTGAAAACTACCAAAAAAGCGGCCCTTGGTCAAGCAATGTGCGATGTCTACCCTTCACAAGCAAAAAGCTCCTCTGCCAGTCGGCGGATCTGGAGCCTTTTACCATCGAGAATAGCTGGCGGAGGGTAGACCTTCGCGGCTTCGCTAATTACTTAACCTCTTCCAACGCTGCCTGTGCCGCTGCGAGGCGGGCGACCGGCACGCGGAACGGCGAACAGCTGACATACGTGAGGCCAATCTTGTGGCAGAATTTGACGCTGGCTGGATCGCCGCCGTGTTCGCCGCAAATGCCCATCTTGATGCCGGGGCGGGTCTTGTTGCCCTTTTCTGCTGCGATCTGCATAAGCTGGCCGACGCCGGTCTGGTCGATCGAAGCGAATGGATTGGCTTTGACGATCTCGTTCTCTTGATATGCGCCGATGAACGAACCCGAGTCGTCGCGGCTCATGCCGAGGCAGGTCTGGGTGAGGTCGTTCGTGCCAAAGCTGAAGAACTGCGCCGTCTCTGCGATCTCATCGGCGGTAAGGGCGCCGCGAGGGATCTCGATCATAGTGCCGACCATGTAGTCGAGCTTGATCTTCTTTTCAGCCATGACTTCTTTGGCGACGCGATGAACCACGGCGACTTGTAAATCAAGCTCCTTTTTAAATCCAACAAGAGGGATCATGACTTCAGGCTTGACCTTGATGCCGGACTTTTGCACTTCTGCAGCAGCTTCAAAGACTGCGCGAGCCTGCATCTCGGAGATCTCCGGATAGATGATGCCGAGGCGGCAGCCGCGGAAGCCGAGCATCGGGTTGAACTCGTGGAGTTCTTCGACGCGGGCCTCTATCTTTTCGATCGATACATTCAGTTTCTCTGCGAGGTCTTTTTGTGCGGCTTCTTCATGGGGCAAGAATTCATGGAGCGGTGGATCGAGGAAGCGGATCGTGGCCGGGAAGCCCTTGAGCTCCTTGAACATGCCGACGAAATCTGATTTTTGATATGGAAGGATCTTTGCGAGGGCTTTCTTGCGGTCTTCCAAATTGTTAGCAAGGATCATTTCGCGCATAGCGTCGATGCGGTTGCCTTCAAAGAACATGTGCTCTGTTCGGGTCAAGCCGATGCCAGTCGCGCCGAATGCGAGGGCATTTTTCGTCTGTTCCGGCGTGTCTGCATTGGTGCGGACCTGCAGCTTGGTGGCCTTTGCGCACCAGTCCATGAGCGTCTTGAACATTCTGTAGGTCTCGCTGTCTTTTGGATCGAGGGTCTTCGCGATGAGGACCTGGATGATCTCTGACGGTGCAGTCTTGATCTGGCCTGCATACACATTTCCGAGCGTGCCATTGATCGAGAGGAAATCGCCTTCCTTTAATGTTATTCCGTCGACGGTCAACGTCTTTTTGTCATAGTCGATCTGGAGCGCGCTGACGCCGCAGACGCAGATCTTGCCCATCTGACGAGCAACGAGGGCTGCGTGCGAGCTGACGCCGCCTTTTGCGGTGAGGATGCCCTCTGCTGCGATCATGCCGCGGAGGTCTTCTGGAGTGGTTTCAGCACGGACGAGGATGACTTTCTCGCCTTTCTGTTCAGCTGCAACTGCCTTGTCGGCGTTAAAATAGATCTTGCCGCATGCAGCTCCCGGTCCTGCTGGCAAGCCCTTTGCAATGACTTTTGCAGCCTTTTCTGCCTTGACATCGAATATAGGGGCGAGGAGCTGGTCGAGCTGATCAGCTGGATTGCGTCGGATCGCCGTCTTCCAATCGATGACTTTTTCCTTGACCATATCCATCGAGATTTTCAATGCGGCCAAAGCTGTACGCTTGCCGTTTCGCGTCTGGAGCATGAATACCTTGCCCTCCTGGATGGTGAATTCAAAATCCTGCACGTCCTTGAAATGCTTTTCCAATTTTGCGCGAATGTCATTCAATTCCTTGAACGCCTTTGGCATCTTGTGGACCAATTGAGCGACCGGCTCCGGCGTACGGACGCCTGCGACGACGTCCTCGCCCTGAGCATTGATCAAAAATTCTCCATAGAATTCTTTGACGCCGTTCGCTGGATTACGGGTGAATGCGACGCCTGATCCTGATGCTTCGCCTGTGTTGCCATAGACCATGGCCTGGACGTTGACCGCTGTTCCCCATTCTGTCGGGATGCCGTATTTGCGGCGATAGACCATGGCACGATCGTTCATCCACGAGCCGAACACTGCGCCGACCGAGCCCCAGAGCTGCTTCCATGGGTCCTGCGGGAATTCCATATTCGTTCTTTCTTTTATCAAAGCTTTGAAACGTTTGACCAATTCGCGCAGGTCGTCGACGGTCATTTTCGTGTCCTCGATCTCAGCATGATAGAGATCATGCTTGAGCTTGTGGATGATGACTTCGAATGGCTCGTGATCCTCATTGGCGCGCTTTTGCACGCCCATGACGACGTCGCCGTACATCTGAATGAAGCGGCGGTAGCAGTCCCAGGCAAAGCGCTCGTTTTTGGTCGCGTTGGCGAGAGCGACGACCGTCTTGTCGTTCAAGCCGAGGTTCAAAATCGTATCCATCATGCCCGGCATAGAATCGCGCGCGCCCGAACGGACTGAGACGAGGAGCGGCATCGCCTTCTCGTCGCCGAATTTGACTCCCATGACTTTCTCGATCGCGGTGATGCCGGTTTTTGCTTCGGCTTCGAGGCTCTTTGGATAGGTCTTTTTATTTGCGTAGAAATAATTACAGACTTCCGTTGTGATCGTAAATCCAGGCGGTACCGGCAGGCCGATGCGGCCCATTTCCGCGAGGTTGGCGCCCTTGCCACCGAGGAGCGGCTTCATGCTGCCGTCGCCGTCTGCCTTTTTATTGCCGAACTGATAGACATACTTGACCTTCTTTGCTGATTTTGCTTTCTTCACTGATTTTGTTGATTTTGCCATGTGGATGATTATTAATTTAATAAACTTAATAAAAAAAATAACGCGATGCCCATTGTTCGGCACCAAGTGTTCATGAGCCGATTATACTACAAATTTATGTTTTGCAAACTATCTTTTCTTTTAATGGATCTGCGCGCAGAATCTTGTCGATCGACGATCGAATCGATTCTAAAGCAAACTGGGGGTGAGGATATGTTTTTTAGTCGATTTTTACAATGTACGTACATTGTAAAATGGGTACAAAAAAGAAAAGGCCCACCCAGAGGTGCGCCTTAATTTGCGACTAGCTATCACGGTCTATTCCCCGTCGATGGAAAAGACAAAATCACACTTCAAGCATTGCATCGTCATCCAATGTCTGCCGCGGACTTCCAGACACACGGCTCCTTTATGCGAGCATCTTTGACATGATACATCTGCATGAACATTTTTCCCTGTATCTGCTTGTTGTTGTGCCGAAAGTACTTTTTCAACAGTTGTTTCCATATTTTTTCCTTTCTTTTTATCAATCGATAGTCACAGGTTCGATTACTCCCTTCATATCCCATTCCCACTGCGGCGTGCCGACGAGGATGATCTCCAGAGGCTTTCCGGCCGCGATGAATGCATATACCGCATTTTGAGGGATATGGATGTAATCGCCGATTGCAATGGGATATTGCTTTGTCGTATTGTCAGAAAAATACAATAGGGTGCCCGAACCCCCCGCGACGATGCATGTGTAAGAAGCTTGCACATTTCTGACGAAGTCGTTTTGTGGCAGTCTCCCACCAATTTTTATATATGTCACGCCAGCCGCTTCCTCTTGGCCATTGCTGAGCTCGTGACAAGTAAAAGTCCGTTCCTCTGACCTTCCGTATTTAAGATAACAGCCGTACATAGTCGGCTTCGGCGGGTTTGCAATGTTCATAAAGTCCTTTGTGTTGAATTTTTTGTTGCTTGCTCTGGTCAAATGATACTAAATTTTGAAGGAGAAGTCAATTGACATTTGTGTTTCAGTCTTGTAGCTTGAGAGCAGCGGTTCCAAAACAACAACAAACGAAAGACTCAAGTTATGAATGAGAAACCAGCGGCTATCAGGGATTTTTCCTTGACCCATTTCCAAAAAATGAACGAGGAGATTTATCTCCTCCAGAACAATCGGAATTATGAGACGGCAGATATGGTATCGCGTATGCACCGATACATCACTCAGGTGCTGAAGGCGGTCAGGAAAGAAAAAACCGAAAATGCAGGATTCTGGCTTTCCTTGTCCTTTTCATGGTCTCTTGCCCTGGCGAACAGGCTCCATATCGAATTGGAAAGCGAAATGTGGAAGCGATTCCCGGGTGTGTGTCCTTATTGCAACCAGCCACGTTGCGCATGCAAGGAACGCGCGGCCGAGCGACAAGAGCTTTATTTGAATCCGGTGCATATTGCTCGACCGACCTCACTTAACGGATATCAGTGGATGTTCGCGGAGATATATCCTTATAACACCCTCCAAGACGCGGTCATGCATTTGGCCGAAGAAGCCGGCGAGGTAGACGAGGCTATCGAGCATTACACCGGAACTCATGATGCGAAGCTTTTTGAAGAGATCCTAATCGAGCTCGTCGATGTCATCACGAACATGCTCGCCGTGGCGACATGTCTCCGGCTCGACCTCGCGACCGAGATGGAAAAAGTCTTTGCTGAAGGTTGCAATCAGTGTCACAAGACGCCGTGCAAATGCGGCTTCACCACGTCGAGTTCCGTCACAGTATAAGCTCGAAAATTTTAGTTTCAACAAAGCGTGCCGCTTTATGTGGTGCGCTTTTCTATTGTCATTTAACAGTTCCTTTATGCTTCCTCCACACGAACACCGACAAGACTGCGGCAAAGACGACTCCGACGATGATGTAATCGCTCACATTGAAAAGCCCGGTGAAATCCTGCCAATGCGTGCCCAGAAAATAGCCGGCGTAGAGGAGGTATCCGTCAGAGAGGAGGTTGCCGATTATGTCATAAAAAAGGAAGGTGAAGAGGGAGACGCCGCCAAAGCCGCACAGAAGGTTCGCGAGCACGTCCGTCGTACCGACGAAGCGCGTCAGGAATATGGTGGAACCGGGATATTTGTGTAAAAAGCTCTCCATGCGCTCGACCCAGACAGGCACGCGCACATGCATGATATGAAAGGCTCTCCGGCCATACTTTTTTGCGATGAGATAGCCTATATAATCGCCGAGAACGTTCGATCCCACGATGACGGCGAGCGACAGGAAAAAGCTGAAATACCCCTGGCTCGCAAAGGCGCCGGTGGCCAAAAGGACGCTCGACGTCGGTACGGGCAGCACCAGGGCGGCGAAAAAGAAGATGAGAAAGAGCGCCCAGTACTTGTACAAGAGGAGCGATGAGAGCAAAAATGAAAGAGTGGCGCTCATCATTTATCGGAGAGGTAGAAGCGGATCGCATCCTCTACCTCTGATACTGCAAGGCCGGACGGTATCCCCTTGTCCTCTGCGTATTCGGATATGGTCATGCGTGGAAAGCGCCCATCGGATATGCCGAGGCTCGTCTCGAGGTACGTCGGCGGCAAGAGGAAAGCGCGGTCGATGTAGTCAAAGGTCATCCAGCTCTCTGTCGAGCTGGCGTCGGCCGCTCCAAGCGGCCCCGAGCCGTGGAGCGATCGAAAGATCGACTGGCGGTGGTCGTGCAGATACGAAAGCCTCTCGATCCGCTTGTATTGCTGTACGAGGAGAGCCGTCAATGCGATGATGAATAGGATCGTCGCAGCAAGCAGGATCTTTAGCGTGAGATGTTTTTTATCGCTATGAGCCATTTTTATTGGATCACTGTGATAACACAGCGTCTGTGTTTGTCGCGTCTTTGATCCCTCTGGTAAAGCCGATGATGACGAGGGCCGCCGGTATGATATGGAGGAGCATGAGCGCGGCCACGATCGGCCATGTGGCGCCGGCACTGTCGGCATCAGACGAGAATGGCAAGAGGATGTCCGGGATGAACGACAGGACGAGAGCGACTATGGAAACCCAGATGAAATCCTTGTTCCGATCCCTCTTTTTAAAAATAAGTCCCATGCAAACGTACACTGCCGCGGCGGCGATGACGCCAGCGGCGGTCAATTCGATGACCGAGCCATAGAAGAAAGGACTGAATGTCGCCGGAGCATTGAATATCATCCGGGCGATTGCAAGGACGATGACATTCGCCGCGACAGAAGCGATCGCAACGAGCGCGACGCGGTACATGAATTTGCGGGTTATGCGGAGCTTTTGCATAGGCTCATTTTAGCACAAACCGCCCTTTTTTGATCGTTTTAGAATTGCGACAGATTCCTCTTGTTTGTATACTATATCTATTATGACCAAAAAAATATCCAAGAAAATGTCAAAGAAAGCGGCAAAGAAGACGATCGCAAAGCAGATCAAAAAGAGCTCGGCCAAGCCTGCAAAAAAGATCGTGGCGGTTTCGGGCGGATTCGATCCTGTCCATATCGGGCATCTCCGCATGTTCGAAGAAGCAAAGAAGCTCGGCAACTATCTCGTTGTCATCCTCAACAACGACAACTGGCTGAAGAAGAAGAAGGGCTATACATTCATGCCGGAACACGAGCGTATGGAGATCCTCAGCGGATTCCGCTCCGTCGACGAGGTTGTGCTCTCGTCGCATCCGGAGAACCCGACGGACATGAGCGTATGCGCCGATCTGCGGGCCGTCCGGCCGCATGTCTTTGCGAACGGCGGCGATCGCGTGCTCACCAATATCCCCGAAGTGCCTGTGTGCGAGGAGATAGGAGCCGAGATGGTCTTTAGTATCGGCCAGGGCGGCAAGGTCCAGTCGAGCTCGTGGCTCGTCGATAAGCTGGCAAAAGCAAAAGAGAAGCAAGAAAAATGAATAGACCCGGGATCACATGTGCTTGATGTTCCGGCTGAACGTATCAAAAAGAGACTTGGTCAGGGCCAGCAATTCTGTCATTTCTTTATTATCGGTGATGATCGTCGGAATGTGCAGGTATAGCTTGTTATCGATCAATTCAAAGGTGAAAGCCTTGATCACCCCTTTGTTTTGCAGCATCTCTTCCAATTTCATCATGACATCAGGCGTGAACATCTGATATGCATCGACCTCGAACGTGCGGGGGACATAAACGGTGAGATGTTTGTAAAAATCCCCCTCCAGTCTTACCTGCTCTCCTACGCCGACAGACGCGGACAATTTGCCGACCAGCCAGTCTAATCCGGGAATATGAGGGGTGACCAATATATCGGGCAATCTATTTGGTAGCGTCGCTTCAAAGACTGTATATGTATCTACGGCAGTCTGGCCAGTCTCGTTCCTTGATCTTGTTTTTTGAGTTTGAGTTGACTGGTAGTTAAAGACCCTGCAGGGTATATTCCCCATCGATCCAGTGAGGACATTGTACATCTTTCGCTCCATTACTATCGCGTTCGGATCATCCGGACATAATATCTTGCCGCCGATCGTCAAAACATCGCCCTGCGCAGAATATTGGTATCCGGCCGACTGGGCAAAATTCTGCATAAAGCTGCTTATGTATTTTTGGCGCGAGGCATGCCTTTTGATTGCAAGTCCGATCAAGGCACAGATGATCACGATGATCCCTGTCACTATATAAAGAGGCGTCATGCCATGATTATAACATGGATCCGTGACCCAAGCGGTCAACGGTTGGAAACAGCTGATGGAAAATATAACTATATTTCAGAAGCTTGACGTTAGGAGGTAATCAACTTCTGATCTCTAAGAAGCTTTAGTGACTCATCGGATTTTGCTTGATCGCAATACACGATACACGATGCCGTCAAACCATATCTACCTCCATTAGACGAATATGACGCTTGTATGCCGTTATTTTCCAAAAAATCTTTCATAATTGAAGCATTGACCTCATTTGAAGTCTTGGCTATTTGCACCATGCTTACTGGTTTGCTTTTAATTTTTTCCATTGAGTTGAAAGATATATCAAAACCAAAATATTGATCGCTAAAAGTGCATAATTATATGACAACGGAATACGTGCAGTCGGCTCGATAAGCTTGAGCAATTGAGGCAAAAGTATCGCTATCCAGCCGCAGAGAATCGCCCAATTTTTATTTCTAAATAATCCGATACCTGCGATTATGAATAATATCATCGTGCCAATATAAACTCTATAAGCATATATTGCGTACGCACTGTAATCGAAAGCATTGATAAATCTTTTGAAGATTAAGAAAAAACTATAGAGAAAGTAAAGTCCCTGTGCAAATAAAAATATAGCTAGTACCTTATTTATGTATATTTTCATACAACAAATTGTATCATAATATAGAGCTTGGAGCACTTCCCTTCCATTGATGCTTCCAAAAGTCATATACATCAACGTAAATTAAACCCATGACCCTACTGGGAGTCGAACCCAGGTTAACGGATTGAAAACCCGCTGTCCTGACCACTAGACGATAGGGCCGTCTGACAAGGAAACAATAGCAATTTTTTGAAAAAATGGCAAAAAAGTGCTAAGGTTATTCTCGTTACCTTGGAAAGGTGGCTGAGTGGTCGAAAGCACCGGTTTCGAAAACCGGCAGGGGCGAAAGCTCCTCGAGGGTTCGAATCCCTCCCTTTCCGCTGATGATCTGTACCCCATAAAGTGGACACTTTGTGGAGGTGCCATGTTTTCTTTTGTTAGAATTAATCATTAACAAAAAGAACATGAGAACAATATTTTCAAATGAAGAAATAGCGGAATTAAAGAAGA
>Ga0265338_10000971_pt1 | contig 48305 bp, 72 predicted proteins | sample 42126metaG_FD_193579 | JGI IMG/M metagenome (GOLD analysis project Ga0265338, IMG submission 193579) | Rhizosphere microbial communities from Carex aquatilis grown in University of Washington, Seatle, WA, United States - 4-21-26 metaG | ecosystem: Host-associated > Plants > Roots > Rhizosphere...
GCGGCGGGCCAGGCCATCATCAACCCGGATTGGGTCAGTCGTTCACCGGTGCCGTCCGTCAGTGACGCGGCCGAGGTGTTGTAGCTGGAAATGACGTTCAACAGGTTGCGTATGCCCCCGAAGTAAACGCCGTCCGATAGGTCGTGGGTCCTGGAGTTTTGAGGAGGCACAACTTGCCCGGTTGTCAGCCAGGTCGTTATTTCTCGGTCGTTGAAAAGCACCAGCCCTGTGTCTCCCGCCTTTATGGGCATGGTCAGGTATGCTCCGCCTCCCTGCAGGATGAACACCGGGCACTGAATGAGCACCGGGTACGGCAGTAGGACGTCGGACGTCTGGCCATCCGGAGCAGGATTGGGCAGGTTGGGGTTGGCGTTCTTGAACACGCGCACATAGTTCACAGTCAGGTTGACGGTCTGGTGGACAGCGTCGAAGCTGTTGACCGTGGCCAATGTCACGCAGTTGAAGTTAGCGGCAAACCCCTGGAACATGAGCCTTATCCAGGCGTTCAGGTCCGGCGGTACCGGTATGAAGTTTTGACTGTCTTGTGCCATTATGCGCTCGCGTTCACCACGTTGATTTTCTCCAGAGGGCGCAAGCAGCTCACCACCGTCTTGCATTCCCCACCTACCGCGCCCGAGATCGTTCCCCTGTGTTCTATGCCCACTACCTTGAATATTCCGTTGTTGCTGTTCGGGTACTGGGCAAGGGAGGAGCTAATGATTTGAACCTGCTGCCCCACCTGCAATCTGGGCTCAAAAAGCATCTCGACTATCAAGAAGTTCTGCTGCTTCTTGGGCGTTCCAAGCAGGCCGGTCTGGGAATCTATGATCGTTAGGTCGCCCTCAAAGACATCATTCTCAAATAAGCAATACACTTTTCCATTATCTATATAAGCCTGGTTGTTTGTTACTTTCTGCAAGTTATCCCAAGTATTACCAGTAAAAGCAAAATTTTGAGTAAAAGGAACATCAAATTGTGGACTAATTGCTCCTATTGCTAATTGAGCACCTTTATTAGTTGGGTCTAAAGGAACGGTTGCTTTTAAGTCTGATATCAATCTTTCTATGATCTGTTTCTGGGTGAAAACTTTAGATGTATCTGTATAAGCTGCACCACTAAAATTTGACTTGGCATTTGTCATGACCCACCCATAATCATATCCATCAATCTCCGTGATAAAGTTCACACTCTTCTCCAGTCTGTATGACTGGGCCTGCATGACGTTTCCCTGGAAGATGATCGGCAGGGTTATCGCCTGGCCCTCCCCGTAGCCCGCCTTCAGGATCAGCGATCTGAACGACACGTTGATGTCGAACTGGTTCTTGTATATCACGTTCCTGTGCTGCTGGCCGAGATTGTACACCCGGAAGTTGCCGGTGTTGGCCGAGGCCAAAACGTTCCTCTTTACCTGAAACTCGAGGGTCAACGGGTATGGGAAGATATACAAGTTCCCGTCATTCCCGACCACCTCTAGCTCGTAATTCCTCTGGAACTTAAGCAACATTTACAATTGCCCCTTCTATGGCCGCGACATGTACCGACTCCAGTATGTAGAAGCTAGCCCGGCCCGTTACGAAATCCGTCAGGAATATTGGCTCATAGTCGTCCGTCGTGACCACTGACAGGCCGAACTCTATAAGATTCTTAAATTGCGAAAGCATGTTAGGGCTCGTCACAAGCCTTCTGTTGTTGGCTATGAACGCCCCGTTGTTGTAGTTGAGACTGTAGAACCACCCCTCTTGCCCGGCGAAATAGTTCAAGGTCATGCTCACGACCGTCCCGTCCGCCAGCACTATCGAGATGCTCTGGTTGGGGTCCGCCGTGAAGGTGACTATCTGGTTGGGGTTCACCTCCTGGGAAGAAACTAGCCCGAACGCGCTAAGCACGGGGTTTCCCGTGGTCGGCTGCCCCTGGGTCTGGCCGAGTACGACCGTTGGGTTGAGCATCTGGGACACGCGCCCTTTGGCGTTTCCCTGCAAAGTCTGGATCGGCGAATTAAGCAATCCGGGTTGCGGACTTGTGTATATGCTCGAAGACGAAGACATCCTCTACCCCCCCACAGGCACAAAATTTGACGGCAAATTGTATGGAGCTACATTTGAGGGCAGCTTGACCCCGCTGCCCGGCACGTTAGTTATCGTTAAAGGCGTTGCCACCAAGCTGCTGGTCAACCTTATCTGCTTGAACGTCACCGTGAACTCACTTATGATCTGTGTGTTCTCCTGTTGCACTGGCGTCACCCTCTCCACATACATTGAGTAAAGCACGCCCCACGGTGTCTCAATCGAACATGACACTCGCTTTTGCCAAAAATTGACAAATGTGGTAAATGCGTTCTGCTGCTTGTTGGCACTAGTCGCCACGCCAGACAAGAGATCGTAAAGGCTCTGGGCCTGCCCCACCACATTTATTACCTGACTTCCCTCAGCGGCGATCTGGTTATACACCTGGTTGGCCTGGGCGGAGAACACCGGAGCGAATCCCGGGACGGCGTCCAGGGTCTGTACGGTCGTCAGGATGGACAGGAGCGAGTTCGGAAACATCTGGGTCAATTCACCGATATACCCCTTGGCCACGTATTTGATCGGCCTCTGCGCAATGTGGTCCTGAATGGCGTAATTGTCCTCGACGTAGTGGTCGGTTATGTCGCTCTCCAGGGTAACCTCCTCCTGGCCGAGGAAGTCAAACACGAAGCCGTTTATGCCGCCCGTCGGCACTGTCCCCGTCGGCCTTACGATGTACTGGTTGGCCACGTTGTTCACCAGGTTCAGTGAGGATCCGACGACGTTCAGCTGGTTGCTGTTGAGGTCCAGGGCGTTTGCCATGTCAGTAGTTCTGCGAGTTCTGGTAGAAGGACTTGGCGATCGTCTTCTCGAAGAAGGCCGCGACCTTGTGCTCCAGGTCCTCGATGTTGTGCGCGATTATGGTTATAGTGTTGTGCTGCTGCACGGTCTTTGCGCCTGAAGAGCCCACGGTAGAGGCTAGGCCCAAGGGAGCCAGAACATTATTTTGCCCCCAACTGAGGTAGGAGTTCAAGCCGTTTCCCAAGGCGCCTTTTAAAGTATTAGCCGCATTCCCTATGTCCTTTAAGTGCAGAGCTATCTCGGCAATGATATACCCTATCTGCGTAAAAGGCCCCAGCAAAAGAGCTATGATTCCGATCCACTCCTCAAACCCTTTTCTAAGCAAACTCTGGTCGTTGTGGAGGTCCTTGAAAATCGAGTTTATCTTTTCTCCCAGGTATTCCAGGTCGCCCGCGAATTGAGAGGCCAAGTCGGTCGTAACCTGCTTGAGCATGATCCCGACCTCAGTCCAGGCAGCATTGTATTTTCGGATGGCCTCTATCTGCGCTTCTGTCGGGGCCGGCATCGTCTCCGCGCCGTTGAAGCTCTTGAGCAAAAGAATCTGCTCGTTCAGGCCGAGCAGGCCCGCCACGTAGGTGCGCAACTCCGGCTTTATCTTCTGCAGCCCCTCGGTCGCCTTGTTGAGGAAGCTGAATGGGTCGTTCAGGTCAGACTGGTTTATCTTCGCGCCCGCCTGCTGGAGGAGGTATATGCCGCTCAGAAGGCTCGTGTCCCCGAACTGGATGGCCGCCATCTTCTTCTGCAGGCCGGAGAGCGAGGACGAGACTACGTCGCCCTTTACCCCCAGTGTCTGGGCGTACTCGCTCCATTGCTGCATTTTCTGGGAAGAAAGACCCGTCTCCTTGCCGAACTGGTACATGGGCTCGGTCAACTGCCCCCCGATGTCCATGATCTGCTTGAGGCCGTCCACTAGTCCGCCGACGCCCAGGGCCGCCAGCACGCTGTTGAAGTTCAGCTTGCCCAACTCTTGGACGACGTCGTTGAGTTTGACCTGGTCCACGTCGAAGCCCAACTCCATGAAGAGGGAGCCTATCTTGACGTCGCTCATTGCTTTTCCTTGTTAATCATTATGGCTGTCTCCTCGTATTGCTGGAGAAAATTCTCGTAGTGAAGCGCGTCCATTACTAGATCGACCCTCGTCTTCAGCACCTGCTCCGGGTGGCAGCCCCAGACTTTCGCCAGCCTCAGGCTTATGATAGTGACGTTGTCCGCTTCTATCTTGTATTTCGGTTTTAAGTAATGACCTTTCCTAGGATCGACAACTTTGAACTTGCTCCTGGAAAAAAAGGGAGGAGGTTCGCGACCAGAACCTCCTTCGCGACCGTCAAATAGTCGCCTATGGCCTTGTCATCCTCAAAGGTGGCCCGGGTCACTTTTTGGCCGTTGTACACGACCCTCTCCATGCACTCCCAGAGTATGGGGCGAATTGAAGCGGAGGACACTATCTGGAACACCGCGTTCTTTAGCGTGTTAAGCGCCCCGTCCTTGTTGATGCTGACCTCGCTGAAGTTCAGCAGGTCGCCCAGGCCCAACCCCAGGTCCATGTTCACCTGCTTGAGCTCCCCGGTCACCGCCATCAACAGCCTGTCGCAGACCTCCAGGTCTGACCTGGTTATCATTAATTTTGCGCCGCTTGATAGTATCTTTTCCATTTTCCCCTCCTCGATAGGGTGCTGCGTTTACATGTTGACTTGTCTTGGCGCGTTCGTGAAGTGGAGCATGTAGACCGCGATCGCCTGGTTGGTGTCGCCGTCCGCGTTCTCCAGGGCGGGCACGTTCTTCTTGAACGTCCCCCCCGACGTGATGTAGGACGTGGGCGAGATGTTCCCGCTTCCGTCCCCGATGTTCTTGATGAACTCGCCGTTCATGAGGGTGAACCCCGGGGGGTTGCTGATGAACGAGCTCAGGAGCGCGTTCAGGAACGCGTCGTCCGAGCTGCCCAAGAGCACGCGCAGCTCCATGGTGCACTGGAGACCGCTGTACTGGAAGGCGTAGATGCTGTTCCCGTTCTTCCCCGTCTTTATGACGGACAGGTCGTTGGGGTAGTCCAGCTTGCAGGTGTCGCCGTCGGCGAAGTTGTTCAGGACGCGGCCGTTGATGACGATCGTGTCTTTGCCTGTTAAAGATATTTCAGCCATGATGTGCTCCTTATTGGTTGATGTATACGTTCACAATGCTTGATTGAATTGCGCCTGCTTCCTTGATCGCGATGCTGATTGTCGGAGCCTTGCGAGCCGCTCTATCCGCCGTGGACTGTTGATTAACCGGGACGCTATATAAGTAGTACCCGTATTGGGCGATATTGGAGATGAGGTCGGCCTGTACGCCAATGATCTCGGCGGAAGTCCAAGCGCCTGGAGCGATATACCCGTTGCTGACGAACTGCTGGCACACCTGCTTGTAGGCGTTCTTGAGGGTCGACACACCCGGCTCTGTCTGGGGCACTTTGGTCCCGACGGTTGCGAGTGCGTTGAAACCAGCGACCTCGAGGGAGGCCACGAAGGCTATCAGGTTCCAGACCTCGTCGGCGTACTTGTTGGCCCCGTTGGAGTACACGCCGGAGTAGCCGGCGGTCGACGGGTAGATGTCTACGCCAGCGGCCTGGCACAACCCCACGATGCTCTGGGTGATGCCTGTGTCCGCCGCCACGGTCTCGAGCTGCTGCAGGTTCATAGTGATCGCGGTGCTTGAGCCTGACGAGTCCACCGAGAGCAGGCGGGAAGCGTATGCGGCCGCGAACAACCTGGCCTGGAGAGAGGCAGAATTGGAGTAGAACAGGCACCGGGTGTTGTAGTCGGTGGCCGCCTGAATGGTCGTGAAGGCGCCCTGGATATCCGGTATGCTGTTGGATGGCAGGAACAGAATCTTGTTCTGGTATCCCTGGACCGCCGCGGCGAGCGCTGGCCACGTGGTGTTGGCCCCGTAGCTGGTGCTGATAATACCGACATAATACAAATAGGCCTGGGTGCGCGCGATGGCTTGGGTCAATGTCTCGGTAGTCACGGTGGAGATGGTGACAGTCAAACCGGTCCCTGCTCCCCCCGTTGTCGCGGCTGAAACAGTGGTGGAGTAGCTGACGCCCCCGGTCAGGAGGGTAATGCTCGACACCGTCCCGGAGCCGTTGACCGCCGAAACCGTCGCCGTGCCGCCGCTTGCCCCCGTCTGGGTGACGGTGATCACATCCCCCAATTTGTACCCGGAGCCGCCCGCGTTCACGCTGATGGCGTTCAGGGCGCTGTTCGCGAAGGCCGGGAATATGACGAGGTTTCCGCCCGCGCCCACCAGGCTCGGCTGCTGCGCGAAGACCGCGGCCGCCTGCTGGTAGGTCTCGGTGGATGTCCCGAAGTCCACGCCCACCTGGGCGAGGGACACATAGGACCGGTAGAGGTCACCATTGGCGTTCGACAGGAACTGGTCCGAGGTGATGAGGGCCAAATTGTTGACGTTGAACTCGCCCAGGCCAGAAGGCAGGAACGTAACTGACACGTCGATGATATTGGTTATTGGCAAAGATGTTGGCATTTTACTCTCCTTATTGGGGCAGTGATGTTAGGGGTTGCTCGAAATCCGCCTGCATGTCAGGCACACCGTCATTCACGTCTACGGCCACATTGTAGTTGTCGAACCAGGTGATGGTCTTAGTCTTCTGATAAGCCGTCAATATAACCACGGGCACATCATATCTGTAGAGCATGGCCGAAGCCTCGAGACTGCTCAGGTCCAGGATCTGGGGGTTGACCGAGAGTTTGAAGGCGTACTTCTCCTGGAGTTGCTGGGAGTAGACTGACCTTAAGGCCATGGCCGCTTCCTCTTTGCGTTGCAAAGCCTCGAAATTTCTGGAGAAAAGTTGCACTGTTAAAAATTCCTGGGTGTTGAGGTTCTGCTCTTCGCTGATATTCCCGTCGTTTACGGGGTTTAAATTCCTGTTGCTGTAAACTCTGGAGTACTTGTATTCGATGAGGACAAAGAGCCCCGTACCTGTTGGCATAATAAACGGCTGTCCATAGATATATATCTGCGCGTCCTTGAGGGTCATCTCCTGCTGCACGATGTCCCTTAGAAGGTCGAGAGAGGTGATCGTCTCTAGTTGGCTAAGCATTCTGGAAACCCTCCACCACGAAGTAGTCCATGTACCCGTACTGCGCCCAGTTCTCTTTCTTCATGACCTTGTACTGCACCCCGAAAAGCGTTATCAAATCGTTGTTGTTCAGGTCCACGTTCGGCAAAATGTGAATCAGGCTCCATCGCCAGTTCCTCTCGCCCTCCATCTTGATCGCCAACTCCTGGGGAAGAGGTTGTATGGACGCCTGGGTCTGAACCGCGAAGTTCTTGATCGGCTTGTAGTACCCATTGATCAGCTGCTGCACCACCAGGTCGACCGTCACCGGCTGGAGCAGCACCATGACGGCCGCGCTCGCGTCGGGCAAGCCACCCACGTTCATGGGGATCGTCAACCTATTCGCGTTTATTAGTGGCGGCATTCATAGGCTCCAGTTGCAACATCACGGTGACCAGGATGTTCCTCGGCCCGCTCCCGTCTATTATCTCCAGCATGAAGGTCCCCGGCGCGGCGCCGTCTATGCTGACGACCGCGAAGCCCATGCTCTCACACTGGGTCACCACCAGCTCCTTCATCGCCTGGACTTTCTCTAGGTCGGTCATTTGGTCCTTACATCCGATGTTATCGATCGTCTCAGCTGCGCCGTGTCTATCAAGGGCTGGGCACTCCCTTTCCTGGAAACGGTGGACGGCGCGTTCGCCGGCCAAATTCCAAATCCCCTGGAGGCAAACGCGGTCTGCACGACCTGCTCGCCCTTTATGCCCAGGCGGATGAACGCCGGCTTGAGGTTTCCCTCGTCTATCGCCTTCATCAGGTCCTGCCCGAACCTGGCCGCGTACTCGGGCATCTTCAGCGTCAGCGGCATCTCGAGAAACGAGCGCCTCGGTATGTGCCTGGCCATGGACCCCATTTCGTGGGTCAGCCCGATGTCCGCGTTCGTCTTGGCCTCGTTCTCTGGCAAGAAACCCGACTTCTTGAGCCCCTGCACCCGCTTCTTGTACTGCTCGTGGCTCTCGCCGGTCAATTGGGGAGCGCGGTTTGTCTTCTGACCGAGTACCCCCACGCGCGCGACGTACTTCTTCTTCATCTCGGCCCTGATCGCCAGGAGCTTCTCGATGTCGAAGGTGATCTTTACATTGCGGCTTATGGATCGGGTTTGCTTCATAGCTTTAAGAGTAAGTCGTTGTACCCGCCACTATCCCAGCTCCACCGATCGTGTACGGATACACCAGTTGCATGTACTGCTGCCCGTAGGCGTTCCTCATGTACATCGAGTAGGTCGGGTTCTTCTTGAACTGCTCCGGCACCTCCATGCCCAGGCTGACCCCGCCCACCCCTATGGAGTTTGTCGGGAAGTTCGCCTGCGCGGAGATGCCCTTGGAGGACGCCTTGAGGTTCTCCACCAAAAAGAAGGCGGCCAGGTAGTAGAACACCGTGGTCGCCTGGCCGCTCGCTATGTTGAATGGTCTGGGAGAAAAGTTTACCTGAGCCAACGCGATCGCGTTGTTGATGTCCTGGGGCTGGACGTAGTCCAGGTCAGTGGCCGGCGTGTCCGCCCCCGCATACGGGAAGTCGCGGAAGAAGAACGCCTGGAACTGGGCCGCCGTGGGCGGAACCCATGTCACTCTGCTCACTGTGCAGGACATCTAGGCCCCTCCCTTTATTTGTCGACCCCATACTTCTGGAAGTCCCCGCTGCGGATTAGTTTGTTGGCTGTCTCTGAGTCCACCGTCACGATGCACCCGGGGGTGAGGACGATGTCCTTGTTGAACCTTGGGTTGCTGATCTTGCCCGTCCCGCGATGAACCTTGAGGACCTTTGACTTGTTGATGGTCCACTGGCGGATCTTCCTGATGTGCTGGATGGTGACCGGCTTGATGTCCTTTTTGGTCTCGACCGCTTCGGCCTTAGGGGCCTCGGCTTTTGCATTCTGGGCAAGGATCATGGCTTTAAGCTCCTCGATCTGCTCCTGCTGCTTGGCGATGAGGGCCTTCAAGTCCATTTCCTGGGAAGAATCTGCGCTTTGTTCGTCCTGCTCTACAACTGCGGCTTTCTTTGCCATGTTGCTCTCCTCCCTCGACGAGGTTTTTAAGGGCTAGGTATCGAGGATACCAGGGCCTTTCGGCCTTTTCGCCCATGGGGTTAGAATGTGTAATACAGCATTTCCAGGGGCTTCAGGGCGACGACAGGGCTGAATTGGCCGTAGGCCGCGTCCTGGTACTGGAAGTTGTTGACGGTGTTCGGCTGGGTCGCGGTGATCATAACCGGGATGTCCATGCGCACCGAGCGAACGTCGTAGTTCAGCAGGGTGTACACGTGGACGTCAAGGTTCGCGGCCGCGCTGTTGTAGGTCGGCATGGCGTAGGCGGAGGGCATGATCTTGATGCCCCCGAGGCCCAATTCGCCGAAGGCCGCTTTCAAATACCCGAGCTTCGAGATGACCGGGAAGCCGGTGGTCGTCGCGGTGTACGGGACGGCCAGACCGTTGTAGTCGTCTTCAGGGATGATGAAGTGGGTCGGGTACGCGGTGCGGTTGTTGTTCAAGCGGTACGTCTCAAGCAAGTCGCCGATGAAGGTGGTGTAGTCGGCGAAGTCCATGGCGTTCAACAAGCCCGTGATGAGCGAGTAGTTGACGTTGACGTTCTGCTGGTTCAACAAGCCGGGTTGATTGACGGGGTCAGATGGCATGCCGAGGAAGAACATGGATTGGATGCCCAGGTCCCAGTTCTCCTTGCGCGCGTCGTGCTTGCTCTTGATCATATCCCAGTTGTTGGCTTGGAGCGCCTGTTCGATCTCGAAGATGGTATAATCGATCGACTTGGCCCAGTTATTGACCGGGGTGGTTACAGAACTAATTCCAACGTTGGACTTTGCCAGCTGGTCGTTGTTGCTGCCCTGGTTGATGAGGCCCTCGAAGAAGTCGCCCGAGGTGCTGAAGGTCAGGTTGGTGAGGATGGACTGCGCGAACGAGCCCTCCCCGACAACGACCGGCGCGTAGTCCATGGGGTTGACCTTGTAGAAGACCTGCTCGGTGATGAGGGTCTTGATGTAGGTCAGCGTGGTGATTGCGCGCTGGTACCCGAAGCTGGACGTCTCGATCCCCTGGGTCGAGTTCATGAGGGTCATGCCCCCATTCTGGGAGAAAACGGGGATCTGCTTTTCGACCCCGTTCTCCATCACTTTCTTGAATCCGATTACCGTTTTCATCTTGTTTCCCTCCGGTTTAATTTATTTTTAGCCTGTTAGATCGCCGCTGTCCTTGAGACCTCAATGAAGCTCGTTCCGTTGCCCACAAACAGCAAGTTGAAGTATTTGCCGCTAGCAGTGCCAGTCGCCAAGGTACCCGTGGTCTTGAAGTTGGTACCGAAGGTGACAGTGTACGAGCTGCTTCCGCTTGTCAACACCTGGATGAGGATAAACGTGCATCCGGCCGGGACACTGGCCGCATTGATGGTGACGGACACGACCGGCGTGATCGTGAACATGCCGCCCGCGGTCGCCGTGAGGGCGGACTGGGAAGCGGAGGTCGACAAGACGCTGATGGTCGTGGACAGGCTTGACTGGGCCACGAGGGTGGTGAATGAACCCGCGGCCGGAGCCGCCTGGCCGATAGGGGTGCTGTTGATCGATCCGCCGGTGATCGTGGCGGTGAGCGGATAGGACTGGCCGAGGATCAGGAAACGGAAGATCTCGGTGTCGGTCGCGTTGTCGAGCGCGATGCCGGAGATGGGGTTCACCCCGCCGGACACGACCATGCGAGGGCCTGTGACCAAGCTCGCGCTGGGGACGTATTCCAAATAATTGTTGCGGGTGATGGTGCCGTCAGCCTCGGCGTAGATGATCTGGCCGAAGAGGCCGATTTCCATCGCGTTGCCCGCGACGAACTGGTCGTACTTGAGCGAGTAGAGCACGTAGCCGAACGGCGCGGTGGTGGCCGTGCACTTGTCCACCAAGATGGTGGTGCCCTCGGTGCCGGTCATGTAGACCGCGTCGCCCGCCAGGATGGTGTTGGCGGAGTTGGGGTCGACCTGGACGGACAGGGTGTTGAAGTTCGCCTTTGTTGCCGTGTCCCCCAAAATCGGGGCCTGGTTGAACTGGTTCAAATTCTGATATTGGCCCATCGCGTTATCCTCCTATATGGGATGCTGTAGGTTTACTTTTTAACGAAAAATTTCTTACTGTTCTCAAAGCGAGACTCGAGGGAGCCGCTCTTAGTCGTGCCGTTCTGGAGAAGGGCATCTTCTTGCTCGGCCTTGTTAGCGTTCTCAAGCTTCACGAAGTCCTTCATGTGGAGGGAGCCGGCTTTGAGGGCGGCGTTCTCCAACTTAAGGGCCTTGATCTCATTCTCCATCTTTTCGTCCTTATCGTCTTTGTCGTCCTTCTTCTTATCGGAGCCGTCCTCGTTGTACATGGTGCAGCCGGCTTTGTGCTTGTCGCCTTCGCCGCCGCAGCCGCAGTTGACCAATTTCTTGGCGTTTTCGGCCTTCTTCGCTTCGGCCTCTTTCTTAGCTTTGTCCTCGTCCTTGTCCTCGTCCTTGTCGGTGGAGGCGTTGCCCAAAGAAGCGGCATAGGCCTTGACTGCCTCTTCCAGGGTGACCTTCTTACCGTTGGCCAATTCAATCTCCTGCTTGCCGTCGATCTCATGCTTCTCGGCCACTGAGTTGTTGAAGGCGATGATGTCGCCGATCTTGGCCTTCTTGCCCCCGCCGATGTCCACGAGGGTCTCAGGCGCGAACCCTTTGTCCTCTTTCTTGCCGAAGAAATTGAAGAACATTTTGTTATCCTCCTGTTTGTTGGTCTTTGATATGAAGTTCTTCTCGTTGTACAAAACTGCGTCCACCCCGTTCACTGCCAGCATGCAGTCCTCGTAGCGCGGATTCTGCACCAGGGCCAGGTGCTCGCCCTCGCCGTTCATGATCTCCCCGTCGTACTGGATATTGTGGTACTTGCCGCCTTCGCCGATGTTCTGAACCTTGTAGGCGCACGACACCCCCCAGCCGTCCTCGATGTGCTTGTGGGCCAGGTCGTTGGTCACCAGCACGTCCGCGTAGAACCACCCGTCGACCGCGTTGTAGTACACGCTCTTGATGTACCCGACCGCGATGTCCTCGAAGTTCCCCGGGGACACCTCCTGGTGGTTGATGACCAGGGGCTTGTCCGTGAACGTCGGCGCGAGCTTGTCGATGGTCTCCTTCTTTAATAGAAGCGTCCCCATCTTCACGTCGTTGTAGCTGACGAGACCGGGCTCGAGGAACTTGAAGGAGTAGGTCTTCGCCCACTGGCGGGCGTTGGCGATCTTCTTGCTGGGGATGATGGATAGGGTCATGGGGTCTTCTGGGTAAAAAAAAATTCGCCTGTCCGGGGTTTCGGTCCCGAGCAGGCGAAGTAGGTTCAACACTTGGTCCTGGAAATATGGATGGGTTTTTTAGGCTTTTCTCATAGGAGCTTCTCCTTTAGTGCCTTGTCCACGGAGCGGATGCCGCCCTCGTAGAAGGTTATCTCTATCTTTCCAGTGAATCGCGCTCTGATTAACGACTCTATTATCGCAAGGAACTTGAGCATCGTAAACGGATTTCCCATTGGCGTTTCATTGTTTGGAGTATTCCACCGGCGCGTCGCCCTCCAGCAGCGGGATCGCCACGCACCTGCAGCCGTAGTCGTAGCCCGGGTTGTTCCTCGCCCCTATGGCCTGGTCGCTTACCGGCGGCTCGTTGAACTTGAACCTGCGGCCGTCCAGTTTCTTGTGGTCCGGCCTCACGCGGGAGTCGTGGGACGTGGACCACACGTACTCCTGCACCCCCGCCTCGCGGTACCTCGCGTCCCTGTACGTGGAGACGAGTATGGAGGTCTCCTGCTTCGCCAGGAACAGGGCGTGCCTCTTGGACACGCCGTGCTGGGCCTCGATGAGCGGGATCAGGTCGGCCGCCCGCCCCCCCTGCTCGACGTGCTCCACGACCTTCTCGCGGAGCCGCTGGGCCGACTCCTTAGTCATCTTCTGGATGTAGTAGTCGAGGTTCTCGGTGTAGCCGATCCTCAGGGCCTCCTTCATGGTCGCGTCCTGCGTCATCGGCAGGCCTATGTCCTTGGGGATCGTCGTGCGGAACTGTTGGTCCAGGTCCATCGTTATCCCTGCGACCTGCCTCTCGAAGTCTATCGACGGGACCGCGCCGTCTCTCTGGAGGGAGTCGAGCTTCTCCTTGATCTTGTTTATCTTGTTCTGCGTGTCGGCCCTCCCGCGCGCGATCGCGATCTTGACCTCGGCCGGGACCTTTGCCTCTGGCAAGAAATAGGTCTTCCTCCCCTTGTCCCAGGATGCGCCCAGTTTCCTGAGCTCGAGGCCGATTTTCGCGCTGAATTTCCCCGTGAAGTGGTCGTTGGCATAGGACAGCTCGACTTTCTTTAGGGCGGTTATCAGGGCGCTGGACGGGGCGTTGTCCAGGCTCCCCTCCTCCGCGATCGCCATCACTGGGAAAAACAATATCCTCTCCAGGAGGGCCTTGATCTCGCGGTAGACGGCCTGGTGATAGACATCCTTATCTTTTACTGGCTTTAGCTTTTGCATTTTTCTCCAGGATAGCTATTTTAGTTTTTAATTCTAAAATGCTTTCTTCTAACTCTATTACTGCACCGCATAATACTAGAGTCCTAAAGAACACAACTTGAGCAGTACATGGGGATTCTTCAGTTATGTCGTATTTATCTTTTGCCCATTGCTTCATTTTCTCGTCTATCTTCATTTGCCCTCGGTCTCGTTCGACTTCTCTGGCCCACTGTCGTCATCGCTCTCCATGCCCATCTCTGCAACAGGAGTCGGCTCCCTTAGTCCTTCACCCACCTCGGTCTCCATAGTGAACACGTCCTCGACCTTCATGGCCTCGAAGAACTCCTCAGCAGTAAGCAAATCGCTGGAATAAAGCTGCATAAGTCTGTTCTGCTTGGATGTCTTGATTTCTTCTTCTTCGACGGGGCCTATCACGCGGAGCGGCTTGAACCCTATTTTAAGGTCGTCCGGCTCGAACCCGAATAGGTGGCGGGAGCATGCCTTGATCACCGGGTACAGGATGTCCAGCGCCGGCTCGCGTATCTCGCTCTCGATCATCCCGTTGTAGTTCTCGAGGTCGTCGGTGTTGGCCGACAGGCCGGTCGTCGCGGTGAAGCCGAACAACTTGGACATGGGCATGCGGCAGGCCGCGGACATCCCTATCATGATCTGCTTGAACACCTCGCCCCAGCCCGACAGGCTGAGCTGCTTCTGGACGAAGTCGTCGTCGGTGTCCAGGATGAGGGCCCTGTGGTAGTTCTTCACGTAGTTGAGGTAGGTCAGCCGCTTGCTCACCTTGCCCCTCGCGAGGTCGCTCAGCACCGTGCTGTTGAACCCCATCATCTTGAAGACGTCTATCTTGAACTCGTCCATGAGCTGGAACATCGCGTTCTGACCCTTGACGAACTGGTTGATGTCCCGTATCATGCGCTCGAACTCGGACATCCCCCAGCCCTGCAGGCGCGGGCGCAGGAAGCTCGGGGCCTCCTTGCCGATCACCCGCATCACGCGGTCCTTGCGGAGCGGCTGGCCGTAGTAGTTATATGGGAACTCCACCTCGTCGATCTGGGTGACGTTGAGGATCAGCTCCCATCGGTCAGCGGCAATAAAAGACAAAGGAAGATCAGGGAAATCGACATAGTTCCAATTGAGAGGTCCAAGCGGATCTTGAGGCACATTAATAACAAGGCCAGCGCCGCCATATAAACGAGCCCAGCGAAAAACATCCTTGACTTCGTGGAGCGTCTTGCTTTCCCTAAGATAATTCTGGAGAGTGTCAATGTCCTCATCGTCGAACTCCTTTGACGTTATGTCCAGGCCGCCCCTGAACGCGTCCATAACGGGCACGTCGATCGCGGTCTGAAGTATCCCGTGCGTCATGTAGGCCTGGGTGACGGCCACGCGGTTGAGGGTGATGATCGGGTTGTAGTTGAGGGACTGGTAGAGAGTGGAGCCGCTGGAGAGGGGCTGCGGGTAGAAAGGGCTGTTGCCCTGGGAATCGAACACGCCGGAGAGCATCTCGTCCCCGTTGTCCGAATTCTGAACCCTCACGCCCTGCATGAATATGTCCTCGAGCGGGGACGTTATCTCGATCTTGGGGTCGTTGGTGATCTTGGCGCCGGCCGTCTTCCTCGGCGCCCTTCTGGGTAGAGTCTTCTTCTTCATGTATTACCTCCGTGACACGGCGTCGAAGCCGGATACCCTTGATTTTATGAGCGGCTCGAGGGCGTAGCGGTTCTCGTCCGGCGTGTGGTTGGATTTGTCCACAGGCTCGCTGAGAAGCGCCTGCGTCCTCTTGTCCCGCGCCCACCGGTAATTCTGGTAGTCGTCCTTGGCACCTGGGCACCTGCGGTGTATGTAGATTGCTCTATAGTTGCGTAAAAAGTCAATGCCATCTTCGACGCTCCCTGGCTTCTTGTTGGCCCCCACGCAGTTGATCGACTGCCACCGCCTGCCGCCCTTCTCGAACGGCTTGCGCAGGTGGCTGATAGTGTCGGGCCGCGCGCTGTCCGCCATGAGGGGGTTGGAGCCCAGTCCCGGTAGGCCCTCCCAAAGCCTCTTGTGCATCTCGTCCAGCTCTATCCCTAGGCCGTATACTTCATGGTCGATATAAAGGTCGGTGAAGTCCCCATCTTGCTTCTCCCACATGCGGTGCGCGGAGAGCGGGTCGACACCGAAGCCAAAGTCAAGCCCGAAGTAAAAGCGTCTGACATCAGCCGGCGTAACAAAGTCCTGGTCGACCCTGATTTTGTCCTTGAATATGACGTCTTGCGCATAGACTTTGTATTGACCTTCCCATATCCACAAATACTTCTCGAAGTCCACGATCTTGCAGTGGTCCTTGTCGCGCCTCAGCTTGTCCGTGAACCAGGGGTTGTCCCGCCAGTTCATGTCGACCACGACGGACCGCGGGGGCGCGTTCGTGACGAACGTCTTGTCCGCGGGGCTGTCCTTAGTCTCCGGGTTGTAGCTCACCCAGGTCTCGGACCCGTCTTTGCGGATGGTGGGTATGAGCACGTCCAGGCTTTGCTGGCTCACGCCCTCGGCCTCCTCGATCCATGCGACGTCGATTCCCTTCAAAGATTTGATCTCATTATGATGCGAATGGAGCCCCTTGAATATGAACTCCGCCCCCGTGAAGGAGCGTATGGAGGTGTCGGTTATGCGGAAGTAGTCGTGGAGGCCGTGGTCGAATATCACGTCCTTTATGGTCTGATGGACGGACTCCTTGATGGAGGACTGCAGCTCGCGGCAGCACAGGAAGCGGAGGCGCTCGGTGACCGCGCGGCGGACGGCCAGGCGGGCGAAGGACTCGGACTTGCCGCTTCCGCGGCCGCCCTTGGCCACGCGGTAGTCCATGCCCCTGGCCCTAAGCGGGTAGAACTTCGCCGGGTACTGGATGTTGAGCTGCTGGCCCATCGGGCTTCTCCTCCATTCCTGGGGAAGACTGCAAGTTCTCCTTGCTCTCGACGAACGCCTCGTTGATGACCGGGGCCTTTAGGCCCTCGAAGCCCTTGGCGTCGATCTCCAGGCGGTCGACCAAAAGCTTGAGGTGCTTGGCCAGGAGCTCGCAGGCGTGGTTCTTCGACCAAAACTTGATCTTGGTCACCTGGCCTTTGCCTACTTTAAACAGGGGCTCCTCTACTTCCACGCTGGATATTGACTTCTGCAGCCCTTCTGGCATCTTGTGGATTGGGAGCAGGTTTCCACCAGCATCAAAAGCATCTCTAATATTGGCCGTGGCCAATGTATACAACTCTTTCAGAATGCGCGTGCCCGTAATGTTGGCGCAGACCATTTGGGCGTCAATCTGGTCTTTGACGATGGCCGCGATGCGGGGTCTTTTTAGAAGCTTGTAGGCCATTGCTGCGGCGGAGGTTTTGTTGTTCGTGTATCCTGCCTTAATCACCGCCTCAGTGCCTCCTACGCCTTTGAGGTACTCCACTAGGAACTTGACTTCTTTCTGGGAAGAGTTCCATTCGTCCTCTGTGGGGGCCTCCGGAGCCCTTTGAGCTTTTATGAATTTTATCGGGTGGACGAGCTCTGCCTCGACCTTTCGCGCTTTCTTTTTGACCATGCGATGATTATACCGCTTTCCGCGCCCTTGCGAACATCATGCCCTTGTTCAGCTCCAATTCTGGAGAAAGTTGGTGGGCTCTCCTGTTCGGGCGCTTATATAGAGAAGGCATCCATAAGGGTTTTTGGTTCAGCAATTATCAATATGCTATCTATTTATACCTTAAAGGCAGCGGAATACCCTATCTGTCCCCGCAATGGATACCTAAGTGCTTGCAAACAAAGGAATATACCCTAGTAAGCGCGCGCGGATATGAATGCCCCTCTATAGATAGGTCTCTTCTTTGTTATAGGTTAATGATTTTTTTCAAATTATAATTATGATTATAGAACTAATATACAGAGGGGTAGTTGGATCCGCGCTGCAATTGAACTTAAAGTTATATATACCAATACTTTGCGTCCAAAGACAAGGTATTAAGTTACCATCATATAGCTTGGAGTATAAAAGGTGTGTACAAATAGTCTTTTCTCTTATATAATATCCTCAATCAGAAAGGAATATGTGATGAGCAAAGGAAAATTGCCAGTCGAGTTCGAGAAGCTGCTGGTACAGTGGAGATCAGATTTAAAGATGACACAAAAGCAGCTCGCAGAAGAATTGAGGGTATCACAGAAGACTGTATGTATGTGGGAAAGTGGTAAGTTTAAAGCCTCGAGACTTAAAGAATTTCAAGTATTAGAGTGGGCTTTTGAAAAAGGACTTGTAGATAAGTCCCCGAGATGGGAGGAGGATAAATGACAACTATAGTCGAGGCACAGAATACGATTAAAAAGGAAAGAGCTAGGTTGAAGAAAGAAGGAGCATCTATTTCACTGCTCCAAAGATTAGAGGATGTCTCTCATTCTTTAGCTGTGGCTATTGAACAGATTAAGTATGAGGGATTTGACCCGGAAGGAGCAGGAATATGAATTTAAAAGAGTTTACGTTAGCCGAAGTGATAGATGCCTATGGCAAGCATGCCGAGTGGAAGACAATGCCCTCGTGCTTTTGGATACCGCAGAAGGACTGGGTCATGCTGTGCGGGGTGGAGGAGGACGTAGCTATTGAGTTCGCGTCCGAGATAATCGACCAGTGGAACGGGGAGGCGTTGGAGAGGCAGCATGACGCTCTCGCAGAGTTGGTGTTTAAGGGGGGCAAATGACAATCCTCGTCGACACCCGCGAACAATCTCCTGTGTTCGCAGGGAAGCGGATGACTCTTCCTTTTGGCGATTATGCTTGCGAACTCGATGATGGTACCATGCCACCCGTGTTCTTTGAGCGCAAGAGCATACCGGACCTATTTGGGACGATGTCCAAGGGGTATGAGCGCTTTCGTAAGATGCTCAGGAGGGCCGCGGAGGCCGAGGTCAGGATCGTCATCATTATAGAAGGCTCGCTGCGGAAGGTGCTCAAGGGCTACCCCAGGTCGCAGAGGACCGGGGCGAGCGTCGTGAAGCAGCTTTACACCATCCGCGCGGTCTACGGGGTGGAGGTAGTTTTTTGCCAGGATCGGCTGGAAATGTCGCAGCACATATACCACTGTTTCGACGCCTATAGGAGAATGAAATGCAAATAAAAGGTATTTGGATATGGGTTATAGGTTTGCCCTTAATTGGGCTTATTTTAATAATCAACTACAAGGCTCAAGAGTGGAATGTTAGGAACTTCGAGGCGCCAATTATAAAAGACACCGCGACCCAAGAGGCTTTAGATATAACAGAATCCCGTAGACGAGAGGATATTCTTGCCAGGAAGATTAGCGAGTTGCAGTATCAGGTGGATGTTATGGCTGAGAAAGAGGCACATTAATGGACTGGCTCGAGTACAGGCCCGCGTTCCTGCCCCAGTTTCTCTCCAGGGAGATAGACCTGCGGATGTCCGCGGAAGCGTGGGCGTCCTTCTGGATGTCCGCGCTCCTGGCTTTGATGTGCTCGGTGGGGCTGGCGATAGTGCTGCTGGCCGCGCTGGGGTGGCGCGACTTCTCTTCCAGGGGGGTCAAGCCGGATAGGCCCGTTGTCCACAAAGCCCGGCCGGTAGCGGGGGTATACGACGACGGAAGCTTGACGATATTCGTGAACAAGAACTGGATCGAGGGGAGAGCTGAATGATGGAAGACTGGATGGCCTTAGGTTTTCTAATGGGAATGGCTTGCGCCACTTTGATATTGACATTACACTAAGGAGAAGTCTAAATGACCCACCCACTGACATCTCTGCCTGGAGCGGAGGAAGTGTTGCCGAAGAAGAAAAGCTTAAATCCCAAGTCAATGTTTTTCAAAGAAGAAGAAATCATACGAGCTAAATCTTGCAACGCTTGCCTCTCAGAGCTTGACGGCGTCGGGGTGGAGGTTGATGTGGAGGAGTTGGCTAAAGAAATGTATAAAGAATGGAAAATACATACTATGAATAATGATATGGATAATTGGGAAATTTTAAAAAATTCTGGTACAAGAAATAAATGGAGAAAGTTAGCCCAGGCCATCGCCCAAAACCCCAAAATTTTAAGGCTGGTGAAGGTATGTGGTTAGCGCTTTACATAGGGATTATATTCATAGCATTTGCTGCGTGGTTAGACGATGAATGAGACACCCGCACCGAAAGGAAGACATGATTATGAAATGGCCTGAGAAGAAAGAAATGGTGGGTAATAAAATTGAATTATCGTTTGAATCTGGTTGGAATGCTTGTTTAAAAGAATGCAAGAAGTCATACGAGAAAGAAAGCAACGTATCTCCCCATAAACTTTATGAAATGGCTGGTGGCAATACTGAAAAGTACATTGAACTGATGAAGGCTCATGGATATATCATTCCTAAAAAGCAACAACCCAAGCTGTTTCCGCTGGATGAGAAGCGGCAAAGAGGGGAATGTTGTAGCAGATATCCTAGTTGTATCCATTCATATTGGGCATCAGTAAGAATTACTAATAATAACCAACAGCCCACCCCATCCCCTGCGCTGACGGCTCAAGATATTCAAAATATAATAAATAGTTTTACTGGAAGTAAGGGCCAGAAGTTATATTCGGATTCTTTGGCCCAGGCTATATTTGACCGGATTAAGTAGGGTTAAATGTGCGAAAAAGAACCAAAATCACCATGCTGTAAAAAGAAGATGCGGCACATAGCTGACAATGTTCACTTCCACTATGAGTGCGTAGGGTGCTGCTCTGAGTATGATTTGGACGGCATAACAAAATGGATTGATAAGCCAAAGAAATATAAGAAACCCTACACTAAAACAATGGACGAGGACGCGGGGATATGAATATGAGACATAGGCTTATCGAGTGGATTTGGCGGTTGAAGGCCGGGGCGCGGAAGCAGAAAGCGCAGCTGCTGATGGGGGCCTTTGTCCTGGCCGCCTTTGCTTTTCTCCAGGCTATCGGCCGCGGGGAAGGGGCGGTCGACCCCTGTCCGGCGTTCGTCGGGTGCGTGGTGCCGTCGTGAGGATGTGGATGGCGGACCCCCGCGGGAAAAATAACGAAATAATACTGTACAAATCCTGCGAAATAGTGTATATTATAAATAGATCGTTGAAGCGAATATTAACCTGTGTGGAGGTAAATATGGAAAAGCTAGAGCAGACAGTAAAAGCGCAGTTGGAACAAGCATTAAGATGGATACAAGAGGCCGAAGTGGGACAACAATGCGATGTTAGCAAATACTTAAGCTTAGTCAAAAGACATGTTAAGCAGGCACTTATAATAGAGAAGGAGGGTATATGAGCAGATTCATGGTGACTATGACGATGAGGACCTACGTGGAGGCCAAGGACCAGGCGGAGGCCGAGGAGATGGTGAGGGACATAGAGTCCGAGGTGTGCCTGGAGACGATACGGCACCCGAGGATAGCGGTTGAAAGCGTCAAGAGCTTCACGATCATACAGGGGTAGGGAAACGCAATCATAACGTACTATATAAGAGAAGGGAGCTGGGTGTGGACAGACAAAGAAGGCTTTTAAGACAGGATTTCAGCGAGAACGTGGAGCTCGAGGCTAAGCGGGCGGAGATGTGGGCCAAGGCCGACGAGGTGTTCGAGGTGGTGCAGAAGGCGATCGGCGGGGCCAAGGCCGACGCGCTGAAGCAGTTCAACCGCCACAACGAGACGGTCAAGGCCTTTTTGGCGGCCAACAAGGGGTACTTCACCCGCAAGCGGATGGCCGTGATCGAGAGGGCTATGATTAACTTCTCCGAGGGGGCCGGCGGGGAGGAGGTCTCCATGCCAAGGGGCAAGGGCGCGAGGGCGATGGCTATCGCGGGCTTGCTTTTCTTTTTTCTCCAGGGGTGCGCAATGGCGCAGGAGATGCCTTGGACAAACAAAGAGATAGTCAATGCAATCTATATTGCGGAAGGTGGAAAAAATGCAGAATACCTTTATGGCATCAGAAGCATTGCGTGCTCGAGCGCGGAAGAATGCCGTGAAATATGTTTCACGACTGTCAAGAAAAATCGCTCACGATTCGCTAAGTATGGGCATAGAAAATTTAAAGGATATGTTGAGTTCCTTGCATCTCGTTATTGTCCTGTTGGAGGGCCGCATGCGAGTGTTGCAGAAAGAAGACTCAATAAAAATTGGATCAAAAACGTGAAGGCAATCCTGAGGAAGAATAGGGGGAGAGCATGAGCGCGTTGCTGTTGATAGTGACCTTTATGATTATGTATTTTTTGCCAGCATTGGAGGCGCACCGGAGGAATCATCGGAATGCTGTGGCGATTTGCGCGCTTAATGCATTGCTGGGATGGACAATACTGGGGTGGATTGTGGCGCTCGTGTGGGCGCTGACGGACAACACGAAAGGGGAGGTGAAGTATGGCTAGTCGAGGAAAGCCGAAGGGGAGCATAACGTCGCTGTTGAAGGGGATGCTAAGGGATAGCCCGGGTCTTAAGTATGCGACGGCGAAGAAGGCCGTGGGGGCGAGGTCGAAGGTTTTTGACGAGCGTCATTTTTCCTGGTATAAAAGTGCATACAAGCGGGGCGCTCTGAAAGGGGTGAGATGATGGGGATAGAAAAGCTGATAATTCCGTCCAGCACTAAGGTCTTCTTAGCGAATGGGGACAGACTGGAGAAGATGTATAGGACCCAGCTCGCGTTTCATAGGAGGCTGCACAAGTCCTACCACCCCGAAGCCGAACTGGCGAAGACGGCGCGCAACATCATGATGGAGGGCGCGGAGCTGATGGACCAGCTCAACTGGAAGGAGTGGAAGACGACCCGCAAAGAGGTGGACTGGGAGCAGGTGAATTATGAGTTGGCGGACATCATGGCCTTCCTGCTCAACGCCTGCATCGAGGCCGGAATAAACTATGAGGATCTATTTCAATACTACATGAGGAAGGCGGAGGTCAATGTCAACAGACAAGAAGCGAACTATTAAGAAGGAGGGGCGTCTCTCCGGGAAGTTCAAGCGGGAGGTTACCTTCGACATACTCAAGCACTTCCAGAACTACTACCCGAAGCTGAGCAAGGTGCAGGTCCGGAGGGTGCTGAGCTACGCGTACCAGACTTTGCGTAGGAAAGGGGTTAAGTCATGAATATAGAGGAGAGGAATAAGAAATTGTTGGAGTTCTTCGCGGACTGCTCAATCATTCTGGAAAAGAAGGGTGCTGACTATAACCCTGACGGGGTGGCGTTCTCAGAGATCCGGCACGAGGCCGACGATCTGGGGCTAAGGCCCGAGCAGGTAATGCTTGTACTGGCTGGGAAACACTGGGGGGCAATCAAAACATATGTCAAGACGCAGAAGCTCGCCACAGAACCTGTGTGCGAAAGGTTGAAGGATTTGGCTAATTACTGCGCTTTAATGGCAGTTATGTTGGAGGATAAAAAATGATAGAAACTAATTACATGGGCCTTTTGTCGAAGGTTATGAATGAAGGAATAGAAGAACTTAATCAGAGAACTGGAATTAGGACAGCTCGCCTCTTAGGCGCAGTCGTAGACCTCGACCGGAGCATGGGTATATTTTCTCCCAGGAAGATGTCAGTTCGCATTGCGGCCGCTGAGTGCGCATGGATGTTAAGTGGGGATAAGAGCACTACCTGGTTAAATAGACATACCTCTATCTGGAAGAAGTTTGAGGATGAGACCAGTCCTGGGGTGATTTCTACGGCTTATGGCTTCAGGTGGAGATATGCCTTCCGTCGGAACCAAATACAGGAGGCCATAGACTTACTTAAGAAGGACCCGAGTACAAGGCAAGCATTGGTTATGTCGTGGGACCCGTATATTGACGGCCTGATGAATCAGGGCAAGTCCAAGAATGTGCCATGCCCATTCGCCTTCTCATTGTATGTCAAAGATGGCCATGGACACGCTGTGGTGTACCAGCGGAGTGCAGATGTGGTAATAGGGATACCGTATGATCTTATGGTTTACTATTTGGTAAGCCAAGCGATCTTCAACTCGGCTCAATACTCGTTCTGGGGACTGAGGATAATGATAGGTGATGCGCATGTATACGCGAACCAATATGACGTCGCGCGGAGGATGATGGCGGCCAAGAGTTCGAGCCACCCACATTATTTTAGGCACTCGTGGACGGTGGCCGATATTGTGGAAGCGCCGGATGAGTTTGTATCGAACTTCGCGGGGGTGTATAAGGGGATTGAGTGGCCAGTGACGGATAAACTGGAGGCGGCGCAATGACTTCGACAATGATGATGAAGTGCCTGGTATTGGTTTACTCAGTAATTTGTATAACCTGCCTCCTGGAGAGGAATTGGCCTAAAGCAATGTATTGGGCCAGCGCGGGTTGTATAACAATTAGTGTATTGTGGGGGATGAAATGAAAAAATACTCTTTGATTTGTGCGGATCCACCATGGCCATATTCTTCTAGAGAAGGGACTAAAGCAGGTGGTAGATTCAAGATAACGGATTCATACTCAGTTTTAAGTGTGCGGGATATAGCCAGTTTAGATGTTCCATCAATAACTGCGGATAATGCTATTTGTGCTATGTGGGTGACAGACGCTTTCTTAGAGTATGGTTTGCTCGTAATGAAAGCTTGGGGTTTTACTTATAAGACAGTAGCTTTTTGGTGGCATAAGAAACATATAAGCGGCAAGACAGCCACGAATATGGGGGAATATACTTTAAAGTGTGGTGAACTTGTAATTCTGGGAACAAAAGGTAAACCAAAGCAGCTTATAAAGAATAGATGCCAAAGACAACTAATAGAAGCTCTTCGTAGAGGGCATAGTCAAAAGCCAGTCGAGGCACTCAACAGACTTATGCGCATGGCACCGGGGGGGGATAGACTAGAAATGTTTTCTAGAGATAAGCGCAAGAGTTGGGATGTATTCGGGAATCAAGTAGAGGGTTCAATTAAAATTCCTTTTCGTAAAAATCTACAATTAGACTTCAAAGGCATGAATATTTGCGGTACTGAGAATAGTCTGCCTAAGCACTTAAGAGGAGAAGAGTAATGACTAAGCATGAATACATCTGCGCGATCGCAGACGTCGTCCGCTCCAAGTCCGATTGCTTCAAGCGCAAGGTGGGGGCTGTATTTGTGAACGCAGACTACGAGATTCTGGCGACGGGGTACAATGCGCCGCCTAGGGGATTCCAGCACTGCGATCGTACAGACGAGCGGAACAATTTTGTGAACTGTATGCCACATACCTGCGGGGAACCGTGCACGCGCACGATACACGCGGAGCAGAATGCGGTCGCCCAGGCGGCCAAGAGGGGCACGGCGCTCGCGCATTCGACACTGTACTGCACCTATGCCCCCTGCCAGACGTGCGCCAGGCTGCTGATTAACATCGGCGTGGTCAAGGTTGTAGTGCTGGAAAAAGATAAAGATGTCACGGGGCACGAAGAGTTGGCCATGGGCGGCATTCCTGTGTTTTACGCTCAGGACCACGGGAGCGAACTGAGCTTATGAGGGCCCTCGACATGCTGAGCATCATAATAGACCTCGCCCACCTCCTCCCCGCAAAGGAGAGGGAGTTCTGCGCGGAGATGGCCGGGTTCGTCCTGAAGGGCAAGGAGCTCACGCTGCCCCAGCACAACTACCTCACGGCCTGCTACGATAGGGTGGTGGCCGCGAAGTACGGCCTGGAGCCGATGGCCACGGACAAGGAGTTCGCGGCCCGCCGCGCGATCAGGAAGGCGCGGGACCCCCGCTGACCCCCGACGGGGGAAATAAACGCGAAATTATTTTACGAGGAGCCTGTACCTTGGTATAGTAGTACCATCAGTCAAGTGTGGTTGTTCGAATAAGTTTCCGAGGAGAGCGGTCGTCGGCCTGGTCTCAAAAACTGGGTCGATCTGGTCCACACACCAGCCGCTCTCCGAGGGCTTTTCATCCCCAGGAGTGAGTGTGGCGCTCGGATATTGTTCTACCTGCAAAGAGAATTCAATTGCTATCAAGACTTACCAGAAGAAGGGTAAGCCCTACAAGAGCGTCTTCGAGTACTGCATCAACAAGAACCCGTCATGCCAATACAAAAAGCTAATCCAAGGAGTCGACTATGGGAGCGTTCGAAAAACTGTGCAAGAAGGCCGCGAGGGACAACCCGATATCTTTCCCAGAAAAAGACAAGAGCAGCTCAAGTTTGCCTTTGATTGACACGCGGAGGCTTATCTCTTTCCAGAGGGAGTACGCCGCGGCTCAGGATTACGCTGGGAAATATAGAGTGCTGAGGGTGCGCTGGCTCGAGGTCGCTAGGAATCAGCAGATGCCGGATTTTCACCAGGAGATACTGAGTGCACTAATAGGTTATAGGTACTTGGCTATAGCGTATGCAGAGAAGGGGTTGATGATGCCTATTAATCTGGTAAAAAATTTAGAAGCATTAGAGCAAGGGGACATAAGTAAGATGCGTCCCCACATGTCGCGGATGATGACGATTTTAACACAAACAAACACCAATCGAGGAGAAGAGGAAATGGTCAAGAATACGGAAGCTAAGAAGGGCAGCGGCGTGAGCCACCTGTATCTGGAGATTTTCGAGAACCAGGGCAAGGCCAAGTTGACGGACGAGGCGATAGCCAACACCATAGAGACAGCGACGGGAACCCTCCCGACGCTCAAGAATGTGGCTTCCTACCGTTGCATGTACAACGCCGGCAAGCTGCACGGCCAGAAGGCGTGCCCGAAGGATAAGGTCAAGGCCGTGCGCATCAGCAAGGCCAAGCCCAAGAAGCCCATGAGCGAGGAGACGAAGGCGAAGCTCAAGAAATATACTGCCGACAAAAAGGCTGCTAAAGCTAAAATTGCAAAAAAGAAATAGTATATGGGCGAACGGGGGGATAGGCGATCTTTGACGCCGAAAAGCCGGGCGATCTACCCGGAATTCCCCTAGAGCCTCTAGGAAAAAATATGAACAATGACCAGGAAATTGAAATAGTGAAGTTGTTGTTAGTGTGCGCGATGATAAGGATGCGGGATTGCTCCCACCTGGATGTGGGCAACTACGTGGCTACAAACTTAAGGATAGTCAAAGCGGCGGTGAGGGAAATATGAGCGAAACGATTGATTGCCCGGAATGCGGGTTCGTCATAGAACTTGACAAGGCTATGGCCAAGAAAATGGAAGCCAACTTGGATAGGGAGATGGCCAAGAAGATGGCGGCCTTCAAGAAGTCGTTAGAAGAGCAGACAGAAAAGGACCTTAACATGTTAAGGGGTCAATTGGACACGGCCAACAAGAACGAGCTCGCACTACGCAAACAGAAGACTGAGCTTGAGCAACGCGCCAAGGACATGGACCTCGAGGTGCAGCGGAAGCTGGACGAGGAAAAAAACAAGCTCGAGAGCCAGATCGTCTCCAGACTGGCCGAGGACCACAGGGCCAAGGACGCCGAGAAGGACAAGAAGCTCGCGGACACCCTCTCCCAGGTCGAGGACCTCAAGCGCCGCATGGAGCAGGGAAGCCAGCAGGCGCAGGGCGAGACGCTCGAGGCAGAGCTCGAGGAGTTACTGAGAGCACAGTTCCCCTTGGACAAGATAGACCCGGTTTCCCCGGGCATCAAGGGCGGAGACATACTGCATACTATTTTCTCCAGGAATGGAATCGAGTGCGGCAGGATACTCTGGGAAATAAAAAGGACCAAGTCCTGGTCCGATGCATGGACGGCCAAGGTGAAATCGGATGCTCGCAGTGTTAGGGCTGACATATGTCTTATAGCTAGCGAGGTGTTACCAAAGGGACTAGAAGGTATTGGTCATCTGTTCGGCGAGTACGATGGGGTGTGGGTGTCTTCCCCAAAAAGCTGCATTCCATTGGTGCACGCGTTGAGGCAGGGATTGCTCAAGGCGGCCAAGGAGCGCTATATGCAAGCCGGGAGAGGCGACAAGGCCGGTCAATTGTACGAATACTTTACTGGAGTCGAGTTCAAAGGTAGAATTGGGGCTATTGTGGATTCCTATGTGGCCATGAAGTCAGATCTAGATTCTGAACGTAGGGCCATGGAGAAGGTTTGGGCCAAGAGGGAGAAACATATTCTTATGGTGACGTCCTCACTCTCTGGGATGCATGGGGAGATCGAGGCGATAGCTGCGGGTGAACTGCCAGTGTTACCGGCATTGCAGTTGGGGAGCGACAAGTGAAAGCATTTTACGACATGGAGCGTGATGGCGTGACCCAGAGCCTTATATCTATGTGGCTTACTTGTAGACAAAAAGCAAAACTCTATTTAGAAGGGTGGGATAGTAAATATCATAAGGAGGCCCTAATCGACGGGAACATAGGACATGCCGTGCTGGAGAGAGCGTATAACCTGATCCGAGAGAACAAAATGACGAGACCTCCGAGCGAGAAGTTATCGAGGGCGATCGTATCCAAAGTTGAAGAACAATGGTACTCCGAGAACGCCAAACCAGGAGCAGAAGCACGCGAGATGGTCGAGAGAGCATGTGCGGTCATGGAAGTATTGCTGCCGGCGTACTTTGATTTCTGGAGAAAAGACTTCACTGATAAGAAGTGGGAATCGCTGGAGGAAAAGTTCGAGTTGCCTATGACGGTTATTTCCAGTGAAGACATGGCTGTGAGCATTCCGTTGCGCGGAAAGAAGGATGGAACTTTTCGGACTTCGAGGGGCATCTGGTTGTTCGAGACCAAGTTTAAGTCCCAGGTGGACGAAGACGGAATAGTGGCGACATTAGGCTTTGAGACTCAGGTCATGTTGTATATGCTTCAGACCTACTACTCGAACCTCAACCCCAAGGATCCCATGAAGGCCATGCCCAAAGGCTGTCTATATAATATCGTACGCAGGGCCACTTTAAGGAAGAGGGTCAAAGAAGGGGTACCTGAGTTCGCTAAACGGGTGAAGGCTGACATCGCGAAAAGACCGGACTTTTATTTCATACGCATGGAAAGTCCGTTAGTGGCCAAGGACCTAATTTCTTTCCAGAAGGAGTTGCAGAGTCTGTTAGGGGACATGTACGACTGGTGGAAGGGTTTGGCCCCGCACTATAAGAATACTTTTTCATGTATCGGCAAATTGGGCAAATGCCAATACCTTCCTGTATGTTCGCGTGGGGACTACGGGACCCTAGCAAAAAGAAAAGTTGTATTCAAAGAACTGGAGGATTTTTAATGATTAAGATACTAAAAGGCAATAAAAAAGGGAAGTCTGTACTAAGGGAACAGGAAAACACAAGCAAGTATGAGTTACCCGCAGAAAAATCAGAACCATCTGATTCTCTTCAGGATTACTCCATACTTTTGTATGGCCCTAAGAAAATAGGAAAAACCTCGTTGACTGCGCAATTCGAAGGGGCCATGAGTTTCATGACGGAACCAGGGGGCAAAGCACAAGCCATGTTCCAAGCACCATGCCGCGATTGGGCAGAGTTAAGGGGCAAGACTAGGTTATTTATAAAGGATGATCGGTTCAGAACAGGCATAGTGGATACAGCAGACTTGGCCTATGAGCAATGCTTAGCCTATACCTGCAAAAAGATGGTGATTGATCATCCAAGCGATGAGGCATTTGGCAAAGGGTGGAATGCGGTCCGCAAAGAGTTTCAGTCATGGGTTATGGAATTGCTCGGTTCTGGAAAAGGTGTTATATTTATTTCTCACCAGAAAGAGCACGAATTTAAAACCCGACGCGGGGATGCCTTTAACAAAGTGGGCGCGTCAATGGCTGGGCAAGCTGCAGACGTGATTGAGGGACTTGTGGACATTTGGGGGAACTATACCTACGACGGGAAGAGGCGATATCTCATCATAGGCGGATCGGAGGAGGTCGATGCGGGGAGCAGGGTCGAGGGGCACTTCATAAATGGAGGAGGAGAGTCAATAGATAGAATACCCATGGGAAGAAATGCAAAAGAAGCTTATAGGAATTTTGTAGCAGCTTTTAATAATCAATTACATGAAGAACTTGAAGAAGCTGTTATGTCTAAAAAGAAATTAGTTATTAGAAAGATTAAATGAAAAAAGTTTATAAAACAACTTTAGTTCAAAGAGAGAGAAAAAGAAAATCTAATGAAGATTGGAAATTAAGACATCCTAAAAGATATAAAAAATTTTTAAGTGACGCTTCTAGGAAATGTGTTTATGGAGTTACTAAAGAACAGTTTGAAACGGCTGTTAAAAAACAAAATAATAGTTGTTCAATTTGTAAAATAGCTTTTAAATCTTTAAAAAGAAAAGGTCCAAATGTAGACCATGATAAAAAATGTTGTCCAGGTAAGAAATCATGTGGCAAATGTGTAAGGGGTTTTATATGCTTTAATTGTAATTAGCTATTAGGTAATGCAAAAGACAATATCATTATCTTACAAAATGCAATTAAATATTTAAAATCTTATATTAAAACCAGGGGTCAATCCCCAAAAACAAGGAGAGCAAAATGGCAATAGATCCAAAGATGGCAGCTAAGCTTAAGAACTTCAACAAGAACTTTGCCAAGGAGAAGAAGCGGGCCGACGAGCTCGGCGGCTTCGCCGAGATACCTGACGGCAAGTACCTGGCGAAGGTGTCGTCCTGCGAGATCAAGAACTCGAACGCGGGCGAGATGCACCTCGTGTTCCAGTTCGAGATACTGGAGAGTGCTGAGGACGAGAGCCTCGTGGGTGCCAAGGCCAGTAAGTGGTGCAACATCGAGAAAGAAGATGGGTCAGCTTATTTGATCCGCGACTTGCGTCGTTTTGGCATCGAGCTCGAGGATCTCACCCAACTCCCTGAGGTCGCTAAGATGATCGATGAGCAGAAGCCTGAAGTTAAAATCAGTCTCAAGACTGGTAATACCGGGCAGTTCACGTACATCGACCAGGTCATTAGCGAGATGGACGCGGGCGACCACGCGGCGGCTAAGGACGCTGACGGGGAAGATGAAGATACAGATGACGTTGAAGCTGAGGATGAAGATGTCGGTGACGGAGACGTGGAGGAGGAAGGTACCTCGATCGAAGTCGGCATGAAGGTCAGCTTCACCTGGAAAAAAGAAGAGATGGAGGGGACCATTAAGGAGATCCTCGAGGATGAGGGCAAGGTCAAGATTTCGTCAGGCGGCAAGGTTTACCCGGTCGCAGTCGACGCTATTTCTATTCCAGAAGAGACTAAAGCTGATGAAGAAGTCGAGGAAGAGGACGAAGTCGAAGAGGAAGAAGAGGCCCCTGTTAAGAAAGCTGCGCCTAAGAAGTCCGCGCCCGCAAAGAAGACCATTCCAACTAAGAAACCCGCAGCTAAGAAAAGAAAATAAATAGTTATGTCCCTATCTTCGTTAAGAGGTAAAGTGATTGGGTTTGACTGCGAGACCACCGGCCTGAACCCCTGGCGGTCCGCAGTCTACGCCCGGTATAATATGGAACCGGCCCGTCCCTTTGCTTTCGCGCTTCAAGACGCCTTTGGAAACTCCGCGTATATAAGGTGGGAAGTTGACCCACGCACAAGACGGGTTATACCCGTGAAGCGGGATAAAGTAGCTTTGACTGAGGTGCTTGGCGATCCAGCCATAACGAAGGTAGGGCATAACGTTTCTTTCGACATCAGGATGTGCCGCCTCGCGGGGATAAAGGTCGATTGGACAAGGGTACACGATACCCAGTTCATGGCCCACGTCCTCACGGGCGGTAGTCTTTTCTCGTATGCGCTTAAGTCTCTAGCATTACAATGGCTGGAGATGAGCAACGAGAAGCAGCAGGCATTGGAAGTGAGTACTAAGAAAAACAGATTAGAAGCCAAGAAACTCGGCTGGAACATATCCAACGAAGAAGCCCATGGTAAGAAGGAGTGCTGGCGTTCAGACTACTGGCTCGCGGACCCCATTCTTCTTCAGGAGTATGCGGAGGAGGACATGAACATGACCATGCCCCTCTACCTAGGGCTCAGAGCTAAGTTGAAAGAGATACCATCTCTTTGGGAAGTCTACCAAGGAGAGATCAGGGTCATGAAGGAACTATACCGCATGGAACTCGCGGGGGTCAATTGCTTCCCAGAGAAACTCATAAGCCTTCGTAAGTTCTACCAGGATTACTCCAACTCCTGGAAAAAGAAAGTGGTCGCGATGGGGGCCAAGGACCTGAACGTCAACTCCCCCAAGCAGATGGTCGAGTTGTTCGTGAAGCAGCGCGGGAACAAGGTCTATAACAGGACCGCGAGCGGGGCACCTAGCATCGACAACGACGAGCTTTTGCGCATGTCGGAGAAGGACCCACTCGCCAAGGCCGTACTAGAGTGCAAGGCCGCAGAATCAATGATCCTGAAGTTCATAAATCCGTATGAGAGATTCATGGCCAAGAAGGACGGGTGCTGGTTGCTGCATCCCAATTTCAGGCAAGCAACAGTGACTGGCAGACTGTCTTGTTCTGACCCGAATCTCCAGCAGGTGGGTTCGCCGGACAGCGTCAAGAAGAAGGCCGACATAGAGTTGAAGCCCCGAGAGGCCATGGGCCCAAGGCCAGGGTATCTCTGGTACCTGCTGGACTATTCCCAGATGGAGGTCTGGCTGTTCGCCTTCCAAGCGAAGGATAAAATCATGATGAACGCCCTCCTTAAGGGCGAGGACATTCACGAGGCCATCGGCAAGCAGGTGTGGGGGCACAAGCCGGATTGGAAACCTGGCAAGACAGTCTACCGCAAGAAGGGCAAGACGACGATGTTCCTCAAGCAGTACGGGGGAACGGCCAAGGCCGGCGCGGCTTTGTTCCAGTGCACCCGCGACGAGGCCCAGGACATCATAGACGAGTTTGACCGTCGCCTTCCTGGGGTGAATCAGTACGTCGAGCGCGTGACTAGGGTCGTCGAGAAGTCGGGAATGGTCGAGAACGCCTTCGGGCGCAGGTACTATTTGGATTCTAGGTTTGCGTACAAGGCGGTCAATTATAACATCCAGGGGCCCTGTGCGGACATGATAAAGAGGGCCATCTGCCGCATAGGCCCGCTGCTCAGGAAGACGAAGCCCTGGGAGGCGAGGATGGTCTTGACCATTCACGACGAGTTGATTTTGGAAGTCTCTTCCAGGAGTGACAAGAAATATAGGAACCAGATCATAGCCGCGGTCAAGTGGGAGATGCAGAGGGACAGCGCGAAAGTCGGGCTGCCGGTCCCCATACCGGTCGGGTGCAAGGTGACTTCTACAACGTGGGCGGACGCAAGGGAGATCGAGTGAGCGACATAGACTTGACCGAAGCGCGCTTCAAGAGGCTGAAGGGTTTCACGATGCACGGGGTCGCGGTGCACTCCGTCGCGGGGTCGGAGGTGGTGGGCGATTGTCCGCTGTGCGGCAAGGAAAAGCATTTTTACCTTAATTGGGAGAAGTTGCTGTGGAACTGCAAGGTGTGCGCGGCGTCCGGGAACTTCCATGGCTTTCTGGAGAAGATAAATGACCGTAATAAAAAGCAAATTAAGCAAGAGCACATTGAAGCCCTTGCAAGGGATCGCGGACTGCCTTATCCTGCGCTTCAGTGGCTTGAACTCGGGTATGCTGGACAATATACTATTGCAGTCCGCGATCAAGCGGGCAAACTGGTCGATCTTAGAATATACAAAATCGGAAGCAAGGTTATATCTACCGCAGGGTGCTCGACTGGTCTGCTTGGTGTTTCCGAGATGCTCAAAGCTAAAACTGAGCAGGTATTTCTTTGCGAGGGTGAGTGGGATACCATTGCGGTTCAGTGGCTTCTTGACGCTGCGGGGAAGCCAGGTAGGGCGGTTTGCTCTCCAGGTGCGGGCACATTCAAACCCGATTGGGCCGATTTTTTTCGAGGCAGGAGCGTCAGTGTACTATATGACCATGACCCAGCCGGCCTGAAGGGCGAGATGCTGGTCCTGGACAGGCTGGCCAAGGTCGTCAAGGGCATAAGGTTCTGCCACTGGCCGGCCGGCAAACCGGACGGCTACGATGCCAGGGACTTCATCCTTAGGAATGCGGTCGCTAAGAATACTCCCAAGCGCTGCTTCAGGTTGCTTAACGCACTGCTTAAAGACAGACCTCGGACTAGCGTGGACCAAGAAATAGAGTCCATGTTGGAAGAGAACAAGGCCCCGGAAGTTGATTCTTCTGTTACCGTGACAGATGTAATCCGTGCCTATAATGAACTCTTGCACGAGCCTAATCGTATGGCCATAGAGCTTTCTATAATCATGATGATATCTAACCTGTTCGATACGGATCCCGTTTGGATGTTCTTGGTCGCTCCACCGTCTAGCGGTAAGACGCAGGTCATAAACGGACTTAAATATCTTTGCCAGCCATATGAGGAGACAGGTTACTCACTTAGTTCCATAACCACGCATTCGCTTATTTCTGGCATGGAGACAAAACGCGGTGACCCGTCGGTGTTCGCAAAACTGGACGGGAAGAAGGCGACTCTCATAATTAAGGACTACTCCACCGTGACCTCCATGCCAGAGGCGGACAAGCTGGAGATAAACGCGCAGCTTCGCGACGGGTATGACGGCTACACCTCTAAGAGCTTCGGAAATGGCGTGGTTAGGACCTACAACAAGTTGAGGTTTGGGCTGCTCGCCGCGGTGACCGACGACATCTACAACGAGGCCGTCACGAACCAGGCCCTGGGCGAGAGGTTCGCCAAGCTGAACATCGGCCGCACCAACGACCTCGCGTTCGCCGAAGGCGCCATGGACAAGGCCCTATCGGACGACTCCAGGAAGGACTTCAAGGAGAACGAGGACCGGTGCGCGAAGATGGTCTACAGCTGCGTGAAGAACATCATGCGCCGGGTAGAGGAGGGCGCCACCCTCCCCAAACTCTCTCCAGAGCTGCAGGAGGCGATCAAGGGCGTGTCCCTGTACGTGGCCGCTATGCGCGGCGTCGTCTCCCGCGACAAGTTCCGCAGGGACTACATAAAGTCGGCCCCCTACAGCGAAACCGGGATCCGCTTCGCCAAGATGATGGCCAACATCGCGGCCCACAACGCCCTGATGTATGGTAGGCCGACGGCCACCCTCGAGGACCTGCCGCTGGTGCGGCGTATAGCCCTGGACACGATCGGGCAGAGGGACGAAGAGATACTCAGGAGGGTCTGGCTGCTGAACCGCGAGACGTCGGACCGCGAGCCCCTAAAGCACATCATCCAGGAGGGCAGCAAGTACACCGCCTACACCGTCCACTGCTGCCTGGAGGATATGGTGATGCTGGATATGCTGGTTCGCCAGAAGGAAGGGCGCAAGCACTACTACAGGATATCGGAGAAGACCAGGGCCATCGTCCGCAAGGCCAGGCTCTACGAGACGGAAGAGGAGCTCCAGAGGAACAACCACAAGGTCATACTCAAAAGGGCCCCTACAGGGATGGGCGACCCCAGACGCCGCAAATTAATCATAAAAAGGAGACCCTCATGAGTTTGAATAGCCTGTTGACCTACAAGGGTGAGACTCTGACAGTCGCCGAGTGGGCAAGGCGCACTGGCTTGAAGGATAAGACTATCTACATGCGCATAAGGTCCGGATGGACCCCCGAGCGAACGCTCGAAAGGCCCCTACAGAAGGGGCTAGTGGCAAAGGACTGGCAGGAGAGGCATAATGCCAAGGCGCAGGCCGAGAGGGATGAAGAGCGTAGGCAGATTAGGGAGTGGCTCAGGACACAGCCGTCCCACATAGACGAGAGAAGAGAGGAAGGGGACATACTATGACAGGAAAAAAAGGGCACGCGACGCCGCCGTCGCCAAACCATCCAATGAGGCGCATGAGGTTCTTCGTGGAACACCAGGACGACCCCATGTTCCCTAACGCCAAGCACGAGGCGCAGAGGATGAGCAGGAGGATGGCCGAGGCGGCCAAATCCAACAAGCGCAAGGTTAAATTAACGCCAGCGCCCCAGGAGCAGCCGAGACCTGTGGAGCACCTGCACAAGGAGAAGAAGAAACCGTTCCTGGAAAGAATAATCAGCAAGTTCAAGAAGGCAAGCCAACGGGGGAACTAACAGGAGGATGGAATGATAGATCCGCATTCAGACTACATGGTGGTGGAGAAGCACGAGAAAAAGACCAAGCTTTTTATACCCAAGGACGCCGAGACTATCCGGTCGGAGATGATACCCTTCAAGATACTGGCCATAGGGCCTGGCAGGTGGGAGCACGGGACCTTCATAAAGACCACCCACAAGTCCGGGGACTTCGTGTTCATATCGGGCGGGGTTATCGAGACCAAGTACAAGGACGAGCCGTACTACTTCGCCAGGGAGAAGGACATAGTGGCAACGCTGAAGGGGGAAACGCCATGATAGCAAAACTGCAGAGATGGCTCAAACTAACTCCGCCTGAGTCCAAGGATACTAACGTAGGTATTCAAATAGGCGTCGTCGACGGCAAGATCCACATGAGGCTGAACCGCAAGGTCGACCTCATCACCTTTGACAAGGACCAGATGACCAGGCTGCTGGCGGCCATTGCCAGTCAGGCCGCGGCGCTGAAGTAGAGGAGGCTTATGAAGAACATAGGAATAATGCTTGGCTCCGGTTTAATGGCCAGTCTGCTGTTCGTGGGGATACTGTTTTTCCCCAGAAGCGGCTCCATGGACGCGATACAGCTTATTTACTTCGGCAAAGAAAACGGGAATGCCTATAGTCGATGGGCGTTCGGGGAAGACTGGTACATGGTCAGGATCCGAGACATCATACCTCTCTGGAATAAAAAGCACCCCGAGGTCGTTTTGAGCGACGACGAGGACCTCATGTCGTCCCTTAGGAAGGTGGCCAAGTATATTCTGGCCCACCCGTCGGAGGTAAAATGACAGAGGACCCCAAAAGCCACGAGTACTGGAACGGCCCAAAGAACAAGGCCATCCGATATTGGTTCTACGTCAACCGGGGAATGGGGCTTGTGGACCAGTTCAAGAACCTGGTCCTCTGCATAGCCGCGTTGTACTTTGCCTTGAAGCTTAACAATCCCCTGTTCCTTGTTGGGATGTTTGTTGTAAGCTTGCCGATAGTCGGGGTCGCCGGGTACATTCAGGTGCACCACCTGGGTAAAATACTTGACTGGCTCAACATTCGATTCTCGACCCACTACTCTATCGAGACTTTCGAGATCCAAAAGGACATCCGAGATGCTGTCAAAGAAATGGCTGCGCAGGGCCGCAAAAATCCTGGTTAATGTTCTGCTGGGTTTAGTTATTTTTATACTTTTTGAAGTTGCCGCATTTGCCTTGTACATAATACTTCCATGGGGGACGACATGAGGGAAGCCTTGAGTGTGGTTTTTATAGTGGCCTTTAATTTGGTGGTGTACTGGAGGACTTTAAAGTACGGCCTAGTCATGGACGACATGCAGCACTGGAAGGGAAGGAGGGAGAACGGCCTCAAGGGATGGGAGTACTTCAAGAGCATCCGATCAGGGGCTCAGCTCAAGCAGTGGGCCGACGAGAGACTCTATAGCGGGACAACCTTCGGCCTTAACCTGAGAGTGGAAAGGTCTTTCGCCATCTTTCTGAACGCCCTCGTGGCCGCCCTCATGTACCTGGCCTTGGGAAGAAACGAAGTTTCACTTGTTGCCGCGCTTCTGTACAGCTGCAATCCGGTCAACAACCAGACGTCTTGCTGGTTAAATGGTAGGCGGTATATACTCTGCATAGTTCTGGTCCTGCTGATGGCGGCCTTTCCGCCGGCGGCGATCCTGCTCTACCCGGCCGCCGGGCTACTGCAGGTCACCGCCTTCTTCTCCCCCGTGTTGTTGGTCGGGCATTCCCCTTGGTACCTCGCCCTCATACCGGCGGCTCTTTTCTTCACCAGGAAATGGATCGTCGACAAGATAAGCTCCAGGGCCAATGCCATGGCGGACGGCGACCTCAAGACGTTCGGATGGACCAGACCGATAGTCATTGTCAAGACGTTTGGGTTCTTTTTCTGGAAGATGGTATTCCCCCAGGTCTGCGCCATGCAGTACCCGGACAGGATAAAGTGGGGTCAAACCAAGGAGGCGAACGATGAGGCTTATGCGCTTAACAGCTCGTTTTGGATTGGCATTTGTGCTTTTGCCGTGTGTGCTGCTGTTGTCTTTTTTTGCCCTGGGGCTTGTAGACCTTGGGCTGTGTTCATGGTCCTGGCTACGCTCCAGTGGTCGGCGATAATCCCGGTAACGCAGATACTCTCCGACCGCTACTGCTCCATGCCTAACGTCTTTGTCATGTTCTTCGTGTCCTATTTCCTGCACGCCTGGGCCGGGGTTTTTTACGCGCCCATTGCGTGTGTGCTGGGCGCCTACTATCTCGTGTGCCTGTCAGTGGTCATGCCCATGTACAGGGACGTCAATTCCTGGTACTCCTACCATTTTACGCATTTTCCGGGGCTATCCTGGTACAGGCACTGCCTCATATCCGACCTCATGAATGAGGGCAAGAAGACCGAGGCCTATGGGCAGGTTGTGGAGGGGCTCTACTATGACAGGGAAGACTTCAGGCTGCTCATGTGGGCGGCGATATTGTCGGCGATCCACGCAAAGCCTAAAAAGGCGATCGAGTTCCTCGGCCTGGCCGAAAAGAATCTATGTCTGAACAAGGAGAGTGAGCAGCTTGAGGAGATAGCCTATCTGAGGGAGCAGGTGTCAAAACTGCTTGTTCTGGAGAAGAAGACGGCCTACATGACCGAGAGGGAGAAGGCCGTCTTCATGAAGTCCAGAGGCGTAAAGATTAGTGGATAAACCATATGAAAGAGCTTAAATAAAATCCGGCGATGAAGTCGCCGAGCAGTTGCTCCCAACTGATGTATATCCATCCCAAGACCAGGGCACCTACCACGTAAGGCCCAAAAATCCACCAGCTGAGATGCCCAAGAGATGCCGTACCAAGGCTCAGAGCGACGGCTTGGATTGCCATCCAAATACCTCTAAACCAATTTCCGATTTTCCCGTACCCCAGACACAACGTTCCCATGGTCGGGAGGCAGCATGCGCCTAGCCACCAGACACCGCTGAGGAAAGAAACACTTACCGCGATAACTGCTGGCATGATGAACCTCCTGCAAAACAGCCAGTGGTATCCGCCGGCCGCGTTTAAGGCACCGCAGATGGCGTCGATCATTGCTTTAATCGCTATTGCTAATGGCATTGGTCGTTACCTCCGTGTTTTTTGACTCGTCTTTGGCTTCTTTGACATCGCTCTCGGTCTCCGACGGTTTGGCCTGGCTCACGTGCGCGCCGCCCCAGTGAAACGGGTTGAGGTCCAGCAGGGCGTAATGCTTCTCCACCGTGATGTACTCGATCGTGCTCTGCTGCTGCTTGGCGTTGCCGTTGAAGTCGTTGTGCTGGACATTACTGGTCTTCCCCTTGTAGAGCATGTAACCCATGAACCCGCACGCCCCAAGGGCCAGGAAGCATAGGAACATAAGCCCCAGGTGAAGGCCGTCCGCCTGCCCCCTACGATTCATGAATGCCATAATAGCCACGCTTTCGTCACTGGCCATAGAAGGCTCCAGTATGTGTCATGATTATTTGGATTATATTCAGCCAGACCATACATGACACCAGTTAACGGAATCATCAGCGGTACGGCTATGAGCCTCAATGGAAATAGCAATATAACGAACGGGTGCATATTAACTCGCCGGCACAGGCGTTGCTGTTTCTCCGCCAGGCATATTACCATCGTTGCCGTTTCCGCCCTGAGTGGCTTGCCACGACTTGAGTATTTGAAGGGCATTTTCCCGCAGCCAGTTGAGCATGTCCTCGCCTACCTGGATTTCTTGCTTGACCGCCTCAGCCCCGACGATGGCAGCCCACGCCTCGGCCTTTGCAATAGACGTTGGCAGTCCCTGCGCCTCTACCGTCTGCACAGCGGTCAAGGCAATGTCTTTCAAAGCAGCAATCTCGTCCTGTCCAAGGTGCTGCAATGCTCCCATAATAAAAGGCTCCAAAAGGCTCCAAGCATGCTGAGCGTAGTCCTCAAATGTTTTCGCCTCGGTAGAAACCCAGCTCTTAAACCATGAAATGATATTTTTCCACATGTTAAGCTCCTGTCTTTGGTGTTTGGTTTTGATTTTTTAAAGTATCAACGAAAGTCTTTAGGCCGTCTTCTAACTTGCCCAATACTTCAGCTGGCTTACTAAGCCCCATGACTTTCAATGACGCAATCGCAGCGTTTAAATATCCCAATAACGCCGGAAACCAAATCATTGATATTTGAAGCCAGTTATGATTGATCCATTCCCATGCTGTGTGCTGATGTTCCATAATCACCTCCGTTTTAACGATTTAATAAACCTAATAATCTCCCGTAATGCTTTGGGATCATTTTCAATAGGTTTGAGTATTTTACGGGCTTCTTTTTCTGTTAATGTTTCCATAGCATTACAATTGCTGATACCGCCATTACAATCGCACAAATAACCGTAACTAATGCCTGTGTATTCAGGGTTGAATCTTTTTTATCCTTCTTAGTAACCTCAGATTCTGATTGCCATTTCTCTAATTTTGTTACTCGGCCATTCTGAATTTTAACCTGCTCTTTTAATGCTTCTATATTTTCTACTTGATATTTCTGAGTAATAGCATCTTGAGCCCTATATATACGACTTTCAGCGATAAATTTATTTATCTCATCCCAATGTAGGCTATCAATCTTCCTTCTATCTTCCATAGAAAACCCCTCTCTCCATACTAACCTTCCGTCGACGAAAGACAATGATTCATCCATTTAGCAGCCTGGGAGCGCCCGGATATATTTTAACCATATCTGCCTATTTTTTATGTGCAGGTTCCAAGTGTTGTACAAATTCCACCAGTAAATGCCTTGCATAGGCAGGAGGTTGATCCAGAACCAGTAACACCTGCATTGCTTCCAACCGAAAATGAAGACGATCTAACCGTTCCATTGACGTCAAGCTGTTGACCAGGGCTTGAGGATCCTATTCCAGTATTTCCGAATGATGTAATCACAAAAGGAATTGGGGTTAATCCAACAGATCCTAAATATCCAGTGACCGAGTAATAAGCAGTTGCTGAATTATCGGACCAAGATCCATTTTGATTCAGCCAGCTGTCGTACGTCCCAGGAGCTCCTGAAATATCTAAGCGCCATGAATTGTTAGAGCTTTGTGCTCCGGTTGAGGCACAATATAAAGCATATGTTCCTGAAGAAAGGGTGGCGGCCCCGGTAAAATTAAAACTGTTCAAGGAATTCTGTGTTGGTGTAAATGCCACGGTTAGATTAGGATTTGCTATATTGGTCGTCGGAGTTCCACCTGTTGTGGTCACAATATCACAAGTAATCGTTCCAGTTGGGCTATTGAAAGTCGCATTAAAATACCAACTTGCACCGACAATGGTAGACGTACTTGCTAAATTGAAAACTTGGGCGCAAGATCTGGTGTTTCCACTAATGTTTCCAGGAGTGCAGTTTGCGCTTCCTGGGGTAGTTGTAATGCTGTTTAATGTTGAAGTTGTACTAGATACATTATTGTCAACTCTAAACATCGTTGAATTTGTAGGCACATTGCCTACATAAAGTGTGGCGGTTGGGGATACTGTTCCGACCCCAACATTGTTATTAGCACCAAATGTACCAATACCCACATTGGCGATTGTAACCCACTGGGTTGGAATCCCACCTCCGCCTACCAGAGAACCATTGAAGTAGAGGGATCCTGCATTGTTGTAGAGCAGATTTGTAATCGATGCCGGAGAGGAGTTGCTAGTTAATACTTCGCCTATGTCTCTGACAGTCCCCTGCACATCTAGGCTCTGCCCTGGAGTGGTCGACCCTATTCCAACGTTCCCAGCTATAATCGCTCCTCCGGTTGGTCCTGCCGTGGTCGTATAGGCGTCTCCATTAGCTGCGCCTATACCTAAATTGCCGAGCACAGTAAGGCGGTTACTGTATGCTGCCGTCCCCACGCCCACGTTTGTCCCGTTGGTCGTGAACGTGGCGAAACCGGCGAAACTTCCAGCGCTATTGTACTGAACCTCACTGGTCAGTCCGCCCGGAGTGCCCCCCCCAGCCCCGCAGTCGCTTCCGGTCCCGCTCACGACGCCAGATGAATTAGCATGGAGGCACTGAGTTCCAGAAGCCACGGATGATAGAGTGAGGTTGCTCGTCTTCGTGGTGCCCTGTACGTCCAGTTGAGCTCCTGGAGAGGACTGGTTGATGCCCACGTTGGCCCCGGTAAAGTAAAAGCCTGTCACCCCGGTGCTGTTTAAAAACTCGTCATTGGATCCAACTATGGCTTCCTCCGCAACTACGGTATTACCCGAATTATTTATAACCTTTTCTATGGTCTGTACTTGTCCGCTTGTTGTCAAGTCCCCAGAACTATCAACCGAGAGTTGGCCTGTTGACCCGACCACAAGGGTATTCCCTGCCGTCTTCGTTCCTATGGCAACGTTCCCGACCGAGTTGACCTCTAGGGCATTCTTAGATGGGCTCACGTGTACGTCCAGCAGATTTATGCCGTTGGTTGTGCCTATCCCGACGTTCGTGCCGTTGAAGCTAAAAACATTTTCTTTGCCGGAGAAAGTCCCAACTGGTGAGTTGTATTCCACGGCATTTAATCCGCCACCTGGGGTAGAAGCGGAGCCGGCGCACGGCGAACCAGCATCGATCAGGTTCCCGCTGGAGTCAATCTTTACGCAGTCACCATTTGTCAGGGTGCCGGAGGTCGTTCCGAATGTGGTGGTATTTCCAGAATAGGTTCCCGACGCTAATTGCTGGACAGAATTTGATATGACCGGAGACGATGCGGTGAGCGCAGTGGAAACTAGTCCTATAGTACGGATAGTTCCTTGAACGTCAAGCTTTTGACCGGGCACAGTCGACCCTATCCCGACGTTAGCTCCGAAGTAGTTGCTTCCAGCCGTGTCGTTCTGCCACACGCCATACTCGTGGGTTATGACGCCGGTCTTGATCGGCGTATCAAAGTATGCACCATAATAATTTGTGACTGTTCCACTGGCGTTCGCGTTCTTCCCCTGAACATAAAGACCGTACATGTTGTTGACAGTTCCAGTGCTCAGGTTTAGGGGTTGATTCTCTTCAGCCCATAGACTGCCAACGGTTCCAGAAGAGGAATTGGCGGGCTCGTTGTAAAGGCCAGCCAACTGCGTTATGGTGCCGCTTGATCCGTTCGATGGGTTGTTCCTAACGCCTTCCATGTCCGCCAGGGTGTTTCCAGACGTGGCGTTATAGGTTGGCTGGTTAACCAAAGCTAAATACGCCCCAGAATTTGCCACGCTCTGCGTTCCGTTAATGACAACATTTATATAATTGGTGCTGGAGTTCGTGCTGTTTCCACTGGTCGCAAGCGTCGTGCCACTGGCGTTGTTTTGAGCCTGTACCCCTACACCGGAAACAGAGTTGCTTATGCCAAGAATCGATATTGGAGAAGTAGAGAATGCCTCAAGCGCAGCCGAAGATGGAAGTATGCCTACGCCGACATTTCCATTTTGCTGGACATAGAAATGCCCCGTCGTTCCCTGCACGTCCATCAACGCCCCAGGCACCCAGGTACCCACCCCAACGTTACCGCTTGTGACCACCAGGCCGGCCCCCTGCGGCGTATTAGTGCCGATGCCCACGTTAGTCATGACGTTCTGATTTATGGTCCATGTGTTGCTATGAGCTAAATTTAGGGAAACCACGACGGCCCCCGTTGTAGGGCTGGCGGTAATAGTGCTGTCGGAGTTTGACACCGATGTAACGCCGCCAGTTATGGTGTTGCATCCAAAAGCATGCGTTGAAGTGTTGTACGTCAGAGCGCTTGATCCAGCGCTGCAACTGCCGATAGCTGTCAGCGTCCACCCCGTCCCGTTACCAACCGCGAGGTCGTCCGCCGGTGCTGTATTTAAGCCTGTGCCGCCGTACTGGTATGCGACCGGAGTTCCCTGCCAAACTCCAGTTCCTATCGTTCCGACCGTCGTCAAGGAAGATGTAACCACGTTCGATGCTAAGGTTGTTCCGGTCAGAGTTCCAGCTGGGGCAATAACCGCATTTGTTCCGGCCGCCGTGATGAGGCCCTTTCCATTGACCGTGAAATTTGGTATGGCCGTCGATGACCCGAATGCGCCAGTATTGGTGTTAACCGTGGCTAACGTGAAAGCCGCGCTCCCAGGTCCGCTAGCGGTGCCGTCCCCGGTCAAGGCCGTTATGTAGCTCCCGGAGGCCTGCTTGCCGTTGAACGTGTTCCAGTCCGTGGATGACAAATACCCATTGGTAGAAGTGGTTGACTGAGTGATGCCTATGGTGCCACTTGACGTGATGGTTCCACCTGTTATAGGCGCGCTCGTGGCTATGGAAGTCACGGAACCCGCTGGAAGAGAGAAGTACCCGAAGGTTCCCCCCGAGTTAGTGCCATAGTATTTGCTGTCCCCCGGGGTCGCGGAGTCGTTCACGAGGCTGACGTTACCGGATATTTTCACCAGAGAGTCTATGAAGGTCAGCGCCGACAGGCTGCCTAGGCAAACGTCTATGTCGTTGAGGGACAGTTGGACGTTTGTGTCGCTGGACGTCAGGCAGTTGGAGAAGCTGGACGTCGCCACCGAGATGTTGGCAGCGGGGGTCTGGGTCGCCGTCGCCCATCCGGGGGCCAAGACTAGAAGCGCTAGAACTACAACGATGCTTTTATTCATATAGTATCCTTTAGGCTATTTGGATAATTCCGTAGACTGTGTCCCCGATGTTCACGCCCTGGTTCAGAGTGATCGTCAATTCGTTGACCACGTAGTCTATGTCGTTGTCGGGGTTCTGGAGCGTCCCAGTTATGGCCAGTGTTATTACGCTGACCGGGAAGGCCGGCAGCGGGCCGAACACCGTCTGGTTTGCTTGGGTCGCCGTGAAAGAGTACGGCAGGAAATTTGACACCGGGTTCTGGGCGCACACGTTTATCACCTCCGTGTTTTGGAACAGCTGGATGCTGCTGGGGCTTGTCTTGACGTCAATGCTATCTGGGCTCTGAAGAACCTGTATTGGGCCGCAGCTCATATGGTGCTCCCCTGGATGAATGCGGGTCCGGCCAGCAGAGAGGTAACAACTGCCGTGCCCGAGGTCAGGAAAAGGTTGTACACGAGGGTCTGCCCGTTGCTCAGTCCTTGGGTGACGGAGGCAGGTACTGTGAAGGTGACAGTCCCCGCGGTCCCGTTTATGGTTATAGATCCTGCCCCGGTGGAAAGCTGTATGACGGGGGTTCCCGTGTCCTCGACCGTGACCCTGAAGTTCATCTGGGCCGTGTAGCCGGACAGGTTAACGACGCTCCCGTCCGGGTTGTACCAGGTGATCGTCTGGGTGTAGGTCGCACCCTGTATGAGCGTTATGGGAAAGTTCTGGGAAGCATCCATGTTCACCCCTTAGTATTTTATGATCGAGTTGAGCACAATATACGGCTGCAAGTTGTTGTGCGCAGCTGAGGCGTTCGCGGCCACGTTCGCGTTAGTGCTCAAAAGGTTCTCTGGAGAAGTGTTCTGGTGAAGCAATTGGCCGCTGTTGCCGCCGCCCGAGCTGAAGGACGTGATGGAGTGGGCGTGCGCTGGCAGGCCGCTTTCGCTGGCCGTCAACAGGTGGGTCGTTTCCCCGCCGGTGTTACCCAAGGTCCCGAAGTTTGGATCGGACGCCTTGTAGCCGACCGGGACTCTGGTCCTCATGTCCGGGATGTTGAAGGTAGTCGTTCCATCCCCTATGCCGTAGATGGTTCCCACTACCGCGAAAAGGCTCGCGTAAGTGCTCCTGCTCACCGCTGAGCCGTCGCATATGAAGTACCCGTTTGGAGCCACGACCCCGGCATATTGCTTGACGACGCCGGTTATCTCTGCTCCAGGGATGCCATTCTGCCAATAAGACGGCTCTATATCAGGCTCTTGGTTCGTGTTATTATCTTGGATGGAAACATAGAATTGCCCATTGTATTGAGCAACGCTGCCTATATAGTACACCGTCTGGCTGTCCCACTCGGCTATGCCCATCTGGAGGATGTAGCAGATCTGGTAGAAGGCCAGGTAGTGCACGGAGTTCATGTCCTGATAGGGCGGGATCAAAGCTCCTACCGTCGCCTGCGCCCATCCCGCTAGCCATGCGGCCAGGGACTGGATGGTGGCTGGGTCCTTGGTGGTTGTCGGTGCTCCGGTGGCCAGTGACCCAAATTCGCCGAAATCAGAGGTCGTCCCCGTTCCTCCGAAGATCTTCTGGTAAGCTCTGGTTATTTTACCCATCATGTGCTCCTTTTGTTTATACCAAATTCAGGATCGCCTGCACGCCCATAGGACGTAACAGGATGTTGAGGTACTGCGCCACCGTGAAGACCGTGTGGTAGGCGCTCTGGACGTTATAGGTCACCGTCATGTTCTTGTTGTCGACGAACTGGACCTGACTGCCGAAGAGGTTCCACAGCCCGTCGACGATGTTCTTCGTGCTGGAAAAGGTGTTGTTGAACAGTATCTTGAGCAGGATCAGCTGGTACAGTTGCCCGTCGGTCAAGGTGTAGGTCGCGCTGTCGAAGTAACTCCTGAAAAGGGATCTCGAGTATGGCGACGTCGTGTAGCTGCCGAAGCCTATCGCCGCCGCCGTTATCGTCGTGCTCGTGTACGTGCCGTAGCTGAAGAAGGTGTTCGCCAGGTCTAGGCCTATGACGTTGCGCGGCACCCCAACTATCTCCCCGATGATCGTCAATTGATTCCCCACTGCCGTGCTCAGGTCGAAGCAGGTTTGCAGCTCCTGGGGAAGCCCGTCGCACAGGCTCTGGTTGGCGAGCAACTGCACCGTCGCGACCATCTTTGGCGAGTTCTTGTACTGGGCGATCAAGAGCCCGCTGTAGTACTGGAGTAGGGCCTGGCTTACGGGCATTTTACACCACGCTCACTGTTGTGGTCGTTGTCGCTAAAGTTAGTATCTCGTACCTGAAACTCGGCAGCACCGAGGATGTGTAGCTCCCGGCGGATAGGCTTACCCCCGCCCAGGTGACTAAAATGTCCGAACTGTACTGGTGAATGAGGGCAGTTATGGAGGTCGTGTCGGCCACCTCGTATATCCCCAGAATGTAGTTCGCGGCCAAATAGGTCTTCAGCGCCGTGGTGTCTATGGACCCCCCGGAAAGCGAGGAAACGGTCAGAGACAGGTACAATGGCTGGTCTACCGCCAGGGAGAAGCTTATGTTTATCGTCGAGCCGTCGCTCTGCGTCACGGAGACGGTGGTAGACCCGTACATCCCGCACCCGGCGTTCCTGTACAGGTAGATGGCGTTCGCTATGTCCGTGTTGCTTCCGCCCTCGCAGATAACCCAGATCGAGTGCGCGGGCACGACCGTCAGCGCGGACACCGTCGTGGTGTTCTCGTACACGACCGCCTGGGTCAAGCCGTCTATCTGCAGCAGCCCGCCGTACAAAGACTGGTTGAATCCCTGGGAAGGAATGGCGGTCGACTGGGAGCGTCTAACCCTCAATTGGGAATCCGTCTCCTGGTTTGAGCCTATCTGGTATGGACTTGACGGGTTGTTGACAGAAGTCACTCCCGCTATAATTGTCACCGGGACGTTCAGGGTGTTCGGCAAGACCTGGATGAAGCCTATCTGCGCTGACTGGAAATTTAGCGAGTTCGTGGTCGCACTCACGGTCGTCGAGGTGATGAGGTAGAAAAGATTGCCGTTGGCGTCGGACACGGTGAAAGGCGAAGAGGTATCAAGGCCGTTGAGGTTGAAGCTGGCGGAGCAAACGACATTAACCACGACCTGGGTGTAAATGCCGCCTTTCCTCTTGAGACTACTACTGTTGAGCTGGCAGAGCGCGTCGAGGGAGGTGCCCACGGCCTGGGTCGGGTCGAACGAATCGTAGATCTGGACGCAGAGTTGCTGAATGTCCTCGCTAGACAGGGCGAAAATGTTGATCCACTGGCCGTCGGGCGTGTTGGAGTCCGTGTTGATGTCGGACCCGTAGATCTGGACCAGGCCAGGGACATCGGCCGTCCCATTGATGATGTTAGTTATGATCTGGGTGAGCGTGAGGATCGTTATCCCCGTTCCGTCGATTATAGGCTCTGCCATCTTATCTCCTATGCGGCTGGTACATACTCCAGGTTATACTGGAAGTTGCTGGTAAATATAGTGTTGATGTTCATCGATATTTTTATTTTCCTGTCGACCAAGATCACATTTATGGAGTTGATGCTCGTCACGCCGAAGCACAGCAGGACTATACCCCGGACGCTCAAGATTATCTCCTGGGAGTTGGTCGGAACGCTAAAGAACCGGATCCAGTCAATCCCCTTCTGGATGTCGAAGTAGCAGTCCCGCAGAAAGCAGTACAGGTTGGTCTGCACGTTCTCGGCGATCGCGTTCTGCCCGGACAGAAAATTCTGCTTTCCCTGCCCGAATGTCGCGTCTCCAGTGTTGTCAAGAGCCCTTATAATCATATCTTTATAATCCAGTTTAGGCCTAGAGAGGGCTGCACGTTGTTGTGAGCTCCGTCGCCGCCGGTAGTATCTGTTGTGTGCCCAGTGCCGGTCGCCCATACCGCTATATCGCTTCCAGTGACCACCACCGGGATTGCCCCTGAAAACTCGTGGTTGTGCGATGGCATTTCTGGGATAGTGAGAGTGTGCGTCACTTCCCCGAATTCCTGGCCTAGGGTAAGCCCCAAAGTACCACCTATTCCCGCGGCCACCTGCCCCCTCATGTCTGGCAATGTAAAATGAGTTCCGTCCGCGGATCCAAAAGTCGTCCCTATAACCGCGAACAAAAGCGGGTAGTCCGTCCTCTTCAAAGACTGCCCCTGGCAAAGAAGCCATCCGCTGGGGGCCGCGGCGGCGGGCCAGGCCATCATCAACCCGGATTGGGTCAGTCGTTCACCGGTGCCGTCCGTCAGTGACGCGGCCGAGGTGTTGTAGCTGGAAATGACGTTCAACAGGTTGCGTATGCCCCCGAAGTAACGCCGTCCGATAGGTCGTGG
>Ga0265338_10000972_pt1 | contig 48252 bp, 51 predicted proteins | sample 42126metaG_FD_193579 | JGI IMG/M metagenome (GOLD analysis project Ga0265338, IMG submission 193579) | Rhizosphere microbial communities from Carex aquatilis grown in University of Washington, Seatle, WA, United States - 4-21-26 metaG | ecosystem: Host-associated > Plants > Roots > Rhizosphere...
AATGGCGTCGTGAGGTCCTGAAAAAACTGCGAGCGGTCGGCGGCAACACCGGCACGGATGCCGTCGAAAACCTCCATCGGCAGACCGGCAGGATTGGCATGCGTCTTGAGCATCAGCGGAGTAACCGAGCCCACGAGAACTGCTTTCGCCACTCGCCCGGTGCCGTGGCGTCCGATGTAACGTGCCACTTCTCCGCCCCCCGTTGAGTGACCGACCAACGTCACACCCTTCAGATTCAGGGATTCGATGAGTTCCGAGAGATCGTCGGCATACGTGTCCATGTCGTTGCCATTCCACGGCTGACTCGATCGACCGTGACCGCGACGATCATGGGCGATGCACCGATAATCGTTTGACGCCAGGTAGACCATCTGGCTCTCCCAGGCATCGCTGGTGAGCGGCCAACCATGGCAGAAAACAACAGGGTGGCCTGAGCCCCAGTCCTTGTAGTAGATTTCTGTTCCATCTTTTGTCGTGATCGTATTCATGCTTGATCTTCCTCTATTGAGTTATCCCCATGCCGATCCCCGTTTCAAAATCCAATGACATTTCCCACGCCGCTGCGCAGCGCAAACCAGGTGAACTCCATGAAATATTCGTCCCGTTGACGCGAATGTTTTACCTGGCCGATCTTCATCGCGCCGGATTTCCCCGGAACGTTATTCCGCCGAAATTTGAAAGTGTTGGCAATAATCGAAGAGGCCATGTCAAAGATGCCTTTTTCGCTTCCTGTGTATTTGTTGATCACTGCAAAAGTCAGGTCCCGGTAAACCATTCGCACCGTCCCGCTCGCCTGCCCTGAAACAACGGTGATGCCGAAAGTCGCCTCGTCGAGGACTCCCCTCTTGATTCGCATTTGCTCTCCTGCTTCAAGAAATGCATTGAGCGCATCGGCATTCATTTTGCTGAGTGAGCCGGAGTATTCATACGAGAACTCTTTCGTCGAAACCGGAATGGACATCAGCACTTTCATCGTTCCTGCCTTCATAAATCTTCCTTGTGCATGAATAACGACTGAGGCCTCGCGGCCGCCGCGGTTCGAAATGCCGGTTGCGGAGGCCTGAACGCTGTCAAACGTGATCACTCCAGGCACGGAACCGAGCCTCATCCTCTCCGCATATTTCAGTTCTCCGTTGATGATAGTCAGATGAGACACGTTCAAAGGTTCTTCAATCGAAGCGAACATTTCATTCGGCATCAAGGGCGGAGTGCTTTCGACATAGGGTTTATCCTTATCGAGGAGAATGTCGACAACTGCGTCGCGAATTTGCACGGAACGAATTCGGCAGCCCTTTCCCTGGGCCATTTCGAGAGATGCAAAACCATTTGCCTTGGCATACGGAACGTCAAGATGGTACCGGGTTCTTCTGATGTTGCTTTCTGCAAAGAACTCCTCGTCATTTCCCTTCGGCTGCATGTTGAAAGATTGAGCAACGACTTCCGAATCGGGTATCGAGACGTGCAGTGTTCGGCAATACGCTGTGTAATGCGACGGCGAGAGGTTTACTTTGACCTCTTGCGCGTCGATGTCTGCGTCGGCAAAGTCTTTAGGGCTAAGTTCCCCCCCCCAAAGAAGATGGAACCAACCGATCCCCCCGACAGAAAATCTTCTCATAGTGCCCGAGAACGAACCATCAACCTTTCGCACATCAACTCCATCAATTCCAAATCGGTTGTTCAACACACTGTAGTCCATGTCGCTGACGCGCATCGAGTACGCGGGATATGCCTTGGCAAATGCCTCCGAAACCTTCGGCTTCACGAATCTGTTCACCAGGGGGTCGATGAAGAGGAGTAAAGCCAGAGCCAGGACGAGCACTATGGACCCCGCAACAAAACCTCGGCGTGCCGCTATTCCCAGAAATGACTGCCATCGACGGCGTACTGAAGGATGTTCGTTTTTCATCTGGTGGATCTCCTAATTTCTATTTTCATACTCGGTCGGCGCATAAATGCTTCAATCAACAAGAAGACAACGAGAGACTTCGACCGCGATCAAAGCAGACTCGCAAACGCTCCAACTCCGGACAATATGATGAGGAGTCCGGCAATCTTGTTGACCCATCTCATTCCGCCCGAATCAAGTTTCTTTCTGAACAATGTCGCGACGAAACCAAGGGTCAAAAACCATAGACACGAACCTGCAAAAACTCCCGTAACAAGGATGTACGCTGAGAGGAAAACCAGCTTATGTCCGAGGCCAAAAGCAGCGAACACGGCAACAAATGCAAAGATGGTGACCGGGTTGGTAAGTGCGAGCAAAAAGGCCGTGCTGTACGATCTCAAGACTCCTTTACTGTCTTGGGGGACGATTGGAGCCTTGGGCTTAGCGAGATAGGTCTTTATTCCGAGAAACAATAGTAATCCTCCTCCAACCAGACGAAACCAGAAGTGCTCGCTGGCAATCACGTCGGATATATACGTGAGGCCGAATGCGGCAATGCTCGCCAACATGGAATCCGCAGTCGCAGCTCCAATGCCGATGATCAGACCGCGCGAGTGGCCCTGAGCCAGGGTCTTCCGGATACACATGACTCCGATCGGCCCAATGGGCACCGCCATCGCGAACCCGATGATAAGTCCTTTCAGAAAAAAGATTGCTTCCATGATCAAATATTCCGATTAACGTGTTTCGTACTGCACAAAGGTGGGGCCGGTTTCGCTGAATATTTTCATCAACATCAATCTCATGGCGAGGGGCGAGCGGTCAGGAGCGCGGTTCAGTTAGAGCCGGGCGTGACCGTTGCCCACATCATCATCACAAGCATCAACCACTCTCGCCAATGAACGCAGTCTCGGGGGAGAACCGCATTGTGGAGCCATGAAGTTTCAGCTAAAGATTTTGTTTAGTTTTAAATCAGAAATCATTGCGACGGCAGAAACATAGTAGAAAATCACAAACCAGCCGATGTAGGGCTGGGCAAACAAATGGCCGAGGTAAGCTATGGTTGTGACCAGTGCCGAGGCTAATACGGTCGGGATACCCGTAAATCCTTTTTGCTTGTATGCCGTGAAATACGCCAGGCGCACGGCCGCTGCGCCAATATTTAAGAAGCCTGCCATGTACATGATGACGCCGTCTATCCCGACAAACCAACCGAATACAACGGAGGCTGTCACCGACATGAAGTCCGAGAAACTGTCCAAATAAACTCCAAGGGGTCCTCCACCGAAGGTTCGTGCCAATTTTCCGTCTGCATAGTCAAAGGCGAATTGTGCCAGTATAAGTGCATAGGCAACTGCAAAAACGCCTTTGAATGAAAAATACGCCGACGAAGAGGCACACAGAAGGCCAAGAAGAGTAGACAGGTCCGGCCAGCGAAGCATCCGAAGTTGTTTGAAAATCATGATTCTCTTGTGAGTGACTTCCTTCCCCGCAGATCGTTCAAGAACAGCAGCGTTCTCGTTGATCTGCGGCTTCATCCTACGTTCAATCTTTTTCATGCCGCTCGTGCTTGTGGTGTCTAGTGTTTTCGCTCGCGTTCGTGGTTGCCGCCGTTTCCTCTACCATTACCATTATTTCCTTTGTCGTTGCCATGGCTCTGCTGCTTTACCCAGTTTTTGTGTTCGGGATGGCCCTTGTTCACAAAATATCTTGAATCATGGCTGTCGCGGATCACTTCTTGATCGTGACGGCCCTTGTATGAGGAATATTTCTCACGGTAGATGTTGTCGTGCATGTACGGATTCCGCTCATTGACCACTACTTTGTAGGAATGATACATATCGTAATCACGATAGCGGCGAGGCAGTGAGGATCTGCCTACCCAACGGCCCCCTTCGTTATAGTAGTAGAGATGCTGGGGAACGTTGTAATACACACCGATATCGGGCATATAATAATAGTCGACGTGGTCGTATCCGGTCGGACCCCACGCTGGCTGACTCTCCACATTAAAGCCGAGGCTGATGCCCAGTTGTGCATAGACACTGCTCGACAAGAGCAGAGCTACGGCGAGTAATAGTATGCGACGCATGATATATCTCCTTTGGTTATACAGATGAATGGAATGAACCCTATCCTCAACGAGTCGAGTCGTCGACTTGCGTATCGGGATCTGGCCATTTTTGAATCGTGATGTGTGCATGATGATGACATTTGTTAACTGTGGTGCGATAACTTTAATCGAGTCGTATGCTCACCTTGAGCGGGAACACGGATGAGACTTTGATCCGGCTCTCTGATTGCTCATGTTGATCGACGACCCAGGTTGCAACAAAATACCCTACTGCTGCGCCGGCAAAATCATCGGATGTCCAGTGGTGATCTTGATACACCCGGGCGACAAATGTCACCGCGGCTGGAACGTAGGCTAATCCTTTTAGCCAGACCGGGTCGACGTTTCTTGAAAAGACGGTGGAGAGGGCAAACGCAACGACATTGTGACCGCCGGGAAACGACTGATGAGCCGTATTCACGAGGATGCCCTTGAATGGAGTAAATTTCTTTGCGCCTTCCTCGTCATACGGCCGTGCCCTGCCAATGATCGTCTTAATGACAAAATTTGCCCCGCCGCCGTAGAGTGTACTCTGTGCGATCTCGTAGGCAACTTTCCAGGTTCCATGAGAATCTGTGATCCATGATGTTAAAGCAAAACCGGTGAAGAGGAAGACCGGCGTATAGACATCCCCGTACATTCTCCCCCCTTCAATGACGGCAGACTTGACATATCGGTGATCTCTGTGAACGGCATCGCGAATCGGCTGATCGGCTTCTTCCATCAATACAAATGATGCTGCCCCAACCGCGCCGAGTCTTATCCAATCGCCTCCGTCCCATCTTCCCGGTTGCTTGATAAAACTCCAGGTCTCATGCGTAAATTCAGAGAAGTTGTACTTATGATAATTGGTGGAATCCTGCGCCACGGCATCTTGCGCGAAGAGAAAAGATCCGCACGCGGCGATAAGGAGGAGAGGTAAGAAAAATCTATTCTGCATCACGATCCCTTTCTGATATGATCTTATTAGTCGAGCCGAATGCTGACCGTGAGTGGATAGATGGAAGAGACGTGAATCCGGCTCTGCTCCACTTCATGATGGTCGACAACCCAGGTCGCAACGAAGTAACCGAGTCCGGCTCCTGCAAAATCGTCGGACGTCCAGTGCTTATCCTGATATACTCGCGATACGAATGTGAAGGCGACCGGTACATAGGCCAATGTTTTTAGCCAATCCGAATCGGTGTTCCGCGCGAGAACTGTAGACAAAACCATTCCGGCCGTGGTATGTCCGCCTGGAAACGACTGATAATCCGTTTTCAATGCGATTTTCCCGAATGGATAAAAGGTCTTGTTGCCGTTGTTCGTGTAAGGCCTTGCCCTGCCAATTGCAACTTTCATGATATAGGTGATTGCCCCGGCATACAGTGAAGCCTGTCCTACTTCGTAGGCAATTTTTCTCGTTTTCATGTCGCCTGTTATGATCGAGTGGAGTGCGAACCCGCTAAAGAGAATAATTGGCGTATAGAGCTCTCCCCAAATCCTGCCGCCTACGATGGGGGCGCTCATGTCGTACCGATGATCCCTCAGAACCGCGTCACGAATTGGCTGATCGGCAGTTGCCGCGATCAAGAGCGATCCCCCAGTGATAACGCCGATTTTGAGCAATTCACCGCCATCCCAATGACCCGGTTGTTTGATGAAACTCCAGGTCTCACGTCCGAACTGGACGAAATTGTATTTGATCGCACTCACAGAATCGGGAACGTCAGGTTTTTGAGCGAGGAGCGGAGAGATGCACACGATCGTGATGAAAAGTGGATAGAGTATTCTTTGCTTCATTGCAATCCCTTTCAGAGACGAATATGAACTCATGGATCCGCATTGACTCATGAGCGCTATCCCAACTTCTCACCGTTCAGAGAACTTTCTACTTTTACTTTTGGAGCACTTTCTTCAGCTTAATCGAGTGCGATGCTGAGAGAAACCGGAAAGACAGGATAGACTTTTGTTTGGCTTCCCGCCTGCTTATGATGGTTCACAACCCATGTCGCGACAAAATACCCCAACGTGCCGCCGAAAAAGCAGCTCGACACCCAGTGCTTATCTTCATAGATTCTGGAAATCGGAGTGATCGATGCAGGCAGATACGCCAGAATTTTCAGCCACTTCGGACCAGCATTTCGCGAGAGTACCGTCGAGAGTGCAAACGCTGCTGCAGCATGACCGCCGGGAAAGGAATGGTCATCGTCATTGAGCGTGAATGGATGAAAGCTCGTTATCCCCTCGTCCATGTACGGTCTTGATCTGCCAAACGCACTCTTCAATAGATATGTAATCGCTCCCGTGTAGAGCGAGGCCTGGCCAAGCTCATAGGCCACCTTTCTTGTGGAATTATCTTTTGCGATTACAGAATGGGCGGCAAATCCCACAAAGAGGACGACGGGCGAGTAGAGTTCTCCCCATACTCTCCCTGCTTCAATCGGCACACTGTGCAGGTAGCTTCTGTTCTCAAGAGCCAGGTCGCGGGCCGGTTGGTCGGCGACTTCGATGAGCAAAGCCGAACCAATCCCCACCACGCCAAGGTTGAGCCAATCCTTCCCGCTCCACTTAGCCGGAAGCTTTATGAAGTCTACGGTCTCATTCCTGAACTGCGGGAAGTCGTATTTGTTCTGTGCGAGAAGCGACGATCCGCAGAGAATGATGATGAGAAGTACGAAAAAGATGCTTTGAAGCACGGTAATCACTTATATGGTCTTGATGAATCCCAACTCCTGAAAGGGCGTGCATGAAAGGGGCGGCCCTATAATTCAAAGAATCGCTGGATGTCTGAAGGACATCGTAATGTCACTCGCTCGCGAATTTTGGTATGATATACTGGAGAAAAATCTTCTGCTCGGTTCGCACATCGGTCGTTGAGGGAAATCCGGTCGCAAACCTGTCGCTGTAGTAAATCAAATGTTCAACGCCGATGCTCAGATTGTTGAAGAGACTGAAGACGACTCTGGGCCTCACGACGCCGATGTAGTTGTCCCCTGCAGTGCCGACATAGGTGTGAATCCAGTAGAAATTGCTTCTGATCGCAAGGTTGACCCATCCGCCGATATCAAAACCTCCCTCGATCTTCGACTCCGCTCCGCCTCCATAATTGTAGTCCCTGAACTGTGCAGAGTCCGGTCCCAGCCGTGTGCTGTTAGCGCCAAGAGGCACAAGAGCGAGATGGAAGACAAGATGGAAAGCGGAGGTTTGGCTTAGTGCAAACCTGGAAACCAAACCGGGGCCGAAACCTATGGCAGCAAGTTCGAACGTATTGTTATCCCAGAAATCATAATGTTGAAATCCGCCGATGAGCATTTCGGTGGAACTTGAGTGGACATTCCCCCCAAACCAAAATGCGCTGGCAACGATATTGTCGATGATTTTCCTTCCCAATCCGTTGGTAAGATCAGCACGGAGTGTGAAATAATCATAGGCTTTTCGCGAGGTATGTTCGTACGGATTCCCATAGTCAAGCTGAAGGGTCAACATCTCGTCAAAGGTTCCCGTCCCAGGCTTCCTGCCCGTGTTGACCAAATGCCCTCCAACGCCGAACGTCATGTCCAAAGGTTCCTTCTGATAGATTTCGTTTGACGTCACTCTCGTGAATCTTCCCCGAAGAAGACGGCTGAAGGCTCTCTGAGGATTGATGATGGCGGCGAACAGTTCCCGGAAAAACCTCTCAGAGCCGGTAGTTCGGTCGTCGAGAAAATCCGAACTAAGCCTGTAGGAAATCTCCCCGATGAGTATTCCTGTCGTCGTCGTGTTGATCAGATCGTTGTACGATGGCAAAGTGTTTTCGCCGAAATATTCGTACATAAGACTCCCGCCGAAGGCAAACGGCATCGATTCGTAGAGAGAATAGCCGTTGGACCGGGCGGCGTTAAAGTAAGCTGACCCGGAATAGGGATGTGCGAAGAAATTCATCCCGAACCTGTCGCTATCCCATTCCCAACCCGTTTTTATGTTATGCTCCCAGGTATTCGGTCCGATCCGTGCGTAATCCGCATCGAGAACATATCTGTCAAATCCGACCGTAAGGACGTTATTCAGCAACACTCTCGAGGCACACAGCCACACGGGAGACTTCGTGTTGAAGTCCGGGTCGTCCGATCGCAAATCGCCGGACGCATTGTACACGGTATCGTTTGATAGAAGAAATGCGGTAGCAATGGGAGCATCTGAAAAATGACTAAGCTCCCGGTTGACGGGATATCGGAAGGTTCCAGAGATCAGATCGGACGAAATGTTCGCGCCGTTGTCTTGCGCCAGCAATAAGATCGGGACGAGAAGCGAGATGATCAGCATGCAATTGAATTTCATTTTATTCCTCCATAATCGTGCGATGATTGATCCGACCGGCATTCTTCTGATATGCTCGGGGTTCCAACGGCACATGACCCTGAGTTGCCGCTCACTTGTCGAGGCGCCATTGCCCTGACGAAGGACAAAAGAGTGATTACGCCTCGTCATCGTTTCTAACCATTATCTTTAAACAGATCCGCCATGGTCTTCCCGATTGAATCCATATCATGACTGAAGTCTGCCTTGAACACTTCCCATTTTGTCGATCCGTCATCTTTATATTCTTCTAATTTCAGCTTAAGACTTCGATTCTGCTCTTCTAACTCTGCAATCCCTTTTTTATATTTGGCTTCGGTCTTGACGCCGGCTTTCTTAATCTTTACTTTGAAGGCATCAATCCTCTCCCCGTTGGCCCTGATTTGATCTTCAGATTCTGCTTTGAATTTCTGCCAGTCCGCATTCAAATCAGCCTTTGCATCTTTCACATCTTGTTTGGCAGCGGCGACATTTTCCTTGTTGGCGGCGGCTTGCTGTTCCGAAGTTCTCTCGCACCCCGACATGATCATTCCTGCCATCACCCCAAAGAGAGCTATGATCAAAATATTGTGTTTCATAATTTACCTTCCTGATTGGATAAAGAGTTGATTGGTATAGATTGTTAGAATCGCGTTTGTCAGCATTCTCGACGCCTTTTGTTCGATATTCATTGCCCCTTTTTCATCCCTTTTTGTCTTGGGCTGCGAAGGCGGCACTCTCGGATTTCTGTTCGGCGGTGCAATATTCTGAGGCTGCTTCGCTCTTCCGCCGTTGTTGGACGGATTTGTCTGTCGCGGCGTCGGCTGAGTTTTGATCGGCGGTTTAACCCTCCGCGGCTGCTGTGGAGTTGCCTTAGCGCTGGAAGGATTAGCATTTTGCGGCCGCTGCTGCTGAACTCTTTGCGTTGGGGCGATCTCGGGAACTCGCTTCGCAGGCTGTTTCCTGTCGGCTGAGTTGATGTTCCGCGGCTGCAACGGCTGGGGATTGCGCTGAGGAGCGGCAGTCTGCGGCTCCTGCTGCCGATTTGGTACCGCTCTGGCAGAAGTTGATTTCACGTCTGCCAACTTTTCTACTTTCGAAGGGGCAGGATGTGTACCACTGCCGCCATCTTTTTGCACTTGCGGCCTGTAGACCTGCAGTTCCCCGTTGTTGATATGCTGCCCCGGCTGAGCCGCTTCCCGGACGGCTACCGGTTTCAACGTCGTGTGTGTCGCCTTTTGCACGTCATCCCTGTTGGGACCGGCAACGTATGTGACGTGCCGATTATCATCTCTTTGTGAATTCACGATCACCGTTGAATTGTTGATCATCGCTGCATTGCGTCCCCGGTCGATGTAGCGGCGGCCAATATCGTCCCTCCCGATATCCCCATCCCTCACAAAAATCCAGCGTTCGTTTCGTTCATGATATCCCGCGCCGAAAGAGACACTGACGCTGATGCCGGGCCTTAACGGAGCCCAGCCGTAATAACCTGGCGAGCTTCTCCACGATACCCATGCCGGACCCCATTCATTGTCGGGAACCCAGAACCAACCGTAGGAATCGTCGAAATCCCAGCGGCCATAATGGAATGCCGCCCATCCCCACGGATAATCGGAATCCCACATCCAGCCGTCATCGGTGAGCACCCAATGGCCGCCTGTTTCATAGGGACTGAAACCGGGAATTCCGGTCGGCATCCAAACGTATCCGTACGATGGATTTTCTGTCCACGTACCGTAGGGACTCAAGTCATCATAGAACAGTTGATAGCTTGAAGAACCGGGTTGGGCATCTGCCCGTTGCGGCATCGCCATTGCGCCCGTTATCAAAGCGAGCACGACAAGATATCCATAGGGTTTCATAGTTCTGTCCTTCGTGAGATGATGAAGCACGGAAATATAAGTTCGGCATGCTGAGTTGAAGTCAGCACGCCGATGTTACTTCTTCGTTATGCCGCTTTTGATCTGCGCGCGAATCCTATCAATCCGACGACCGTCACGGCGACGCCGCCGAGTAAGAACCACATCGATTTATCGGTGGCAGAGCCGGTAAAAAAACGGGAAATGTCGGAACTGGTTGAATCATACGCGTTGATGCCAAGCATGATGAGAACGATGCCGGCGGCAAGTACAGCGAGCGAGATTGCTTTGTTCATTGACGTGCCTCCAATATGAGCTGCATGAATCAGTGAAACAGATCAACTCACAACCTTTCGTCCGCTGATGACGCGTACTAATACAAGGACGATGGCGATGACGAGAAGAATATGAATCAGTCCGCCCATCGTGAAAGACGAGACAAAACCGAGGAGCCACAATACAAGGAGAATGACAGCGATAGTGTATAACATAACATGCTTCCTTTCTTTCGTTTGGTTGATGTGATTTAGTGTTCGTGAATTTGTGGGATCTCTTCTGTCGATCCCAGAAAATGCTTTCGTACTTTGGCAGCAATCTGCCGATCGGTCATCTTGTCGACGGTTTCTATGCCATCGACCCGATCACCGAGGGCATTAGCCTCAAGACGGGTTTTGAATTCGACCTTCGCTTCACCGGGACCGAGCAATAGAATGGATTCCGCGTCATGAAGAAGCGCAATGATAGATGCGTAGAACTCATTGAGATGGTTGGTAAACCGATGCTCCAGTTGATCCTCTGGTTTTCCGCCTGCATAACGAACATGTTTTTCCACTCCGGACACAATTGAATGTATCTCGTCCGATTCGCCGTTGACGTTGACAACGACCGCTTTTCTGTGGTCTATCCACACTCCCATTTTTTTCTTCATCGATTTCTCTCGCCTCTTTTTTTCTGAATGTGATCTGTCCGGATGTTCCGCCTTATTGACATAAAAACGGAAATTGAGTGTGACCGCTCAAATCTTACAATGGCACGTTGAGTACCCTTATTGCTCTTTCTCTCAGGTGCGGCGCAACGACCAATTGAACCCCTCCTGAATTTTGGAGAGGCGGAAGCATGCAGCCTCCATCGTCTTTGTAGATGTTGGCAGGAATGCCGGACGCCCGAAGATGCCCTTTCGCAATTTCTGCATCGATCTCATTCTCGTACTCTGCGACGATAACTTGTGGGTTTTGCATGATCTACCTCCTCGTTGTTCGCGTGATAAGATGCGTCTTCATTGGTTGCTCAAGTAATGTCAGGATTCCTGGATCTGTGGGACCAAAACCGTTTCGCCAAAGCTTTCCGGGATCGGGAGCGAGGTCACCGGGGAGCTTCTCGGCCTGCAATACCGCGCGATATCAGCCTCTATCCGGGCGGCCTTTCCCCAATCGCTCCAATAGACCCCTTCAATTTGTAAAGTGCGAAGTCCTTTGGGATTCTTTTCAAGAATGGAATAGGAAAAATTCACCGGTGATATTCGCGCGAAAACCTCTTCAAGGACTTTTTTCTCGAGCATTGAACCCAAAACGTCGCGTACTTCCCACAACGCCTGGTATGTCGCCGGAGCATACTTTTTGAACATTGCTAGGAGTACCTTGACCTTGCAGACAATGACCATCGTATTCCAGAGGCTTCCCTTGTGATAGAGCAAATAGGCAGTCAGCACATCCGGTTTCTCCACAAACTTCGATACCCGATACATTCGTTTCGGCTTTTTGCCGGCCACCTGGTCGCCGGTAACAATCCAGCCATACCCGCTGTCTGGCTTCTGCGGAATTGCTCCCAAGAGCGCGATGGATTGTGGGTTCGTGGCAACATATTCCGCGGAGAATTCGATGTATTTCATAAAACTCTGTTCGTTCAGGACGAAGTGATCTGAGGGGAACAAACAGACCGTGGCCTCAGAGTCGCGCTGATAGACGTGAAGCAGCGGATACAAAATCGCAGGGCCTGTTTCGCGCGCTATCGGCTGAATGAGTACCATCTCCTTCGGACGGTCCGCGAGTTGGGCCTCCGCATAACGAAAATGAGTCTTGCTCACGATTGTAAGCAGCCGCTTAGGCTGTATGAGCATTTCTGCGCGGTCAATGGTGTGCCTCAGCATGGAGCGCGTACCTGTGAAAGTGCAATACTGTTTTGGGACATCACAGCCGAACCGTTCCCGGACGAACGACTGAAGTCGCTTTCCGTCGCCCCCTGCAAGGATTATTCCCCACAACTTTCCATCACGTTCAGACATCTCTCCTCCTCGGTTTTCAGATTAGTATTGAGCGTCGACGAGCCGGCTCACAGTCTCCCGCGTTTTCTATTGTAGACCTCGTCGGTAAACCTGTTCGACAACGCGTTGTCGCATTCATGGAGGAACCTTCCGAAGGCAACGATGAGGGCCACTGTCATCAGGTAGAGGATAACGCCGCCGATAATTGCCATGAGGTTCTCTCCTTTCACTCTCTTGCTTGGAAGATCAATCTCCGTTGTTTGAAGACATTCCGTACTTTGTTCAAAGACTACCGTCTATATCGCTGGGCTAGTGTCCAGGGTTCAGTGTCTTTTTCCTGGCCAATGCAAGCACGGCGCCCCCGGTAATCATTGTGGCAATTCCGACATACGGCTGCCAATCGATGTCATGCTGGTTATCCTTCGTTACCTCAAGTCCCCACATGTCGATAACTTTTTCTTTTGTGATGAAGCTGAACCCGGTATACACGGTCATGAAGAGACCGATAACGATGGTAGCTATTCCTGCTGTTTTCATGACGATGTCCTCTTATAAGGCAAACATGATGAAAAGCGAAAACTATTGAACCATCCCAGATTCAAATCGTGACTCCGTTGGCCGGGGATGGTTGCCCTCCCGCCGCACATCTCTGTGATGTCGGGCGAACGCCGGGCTCTCATTTCCGCCTGGGAGAGATGATACCGTCCTGCGTTAATTCAGCCATGACGAGCTTGGCAATTTTTGGTCTCACTTCATCCACGTCGTTCGGTTCGGAGGTGTTGCTCGTGGCGCTCCAGATCATATGTCCCCTGCTCCTCGTTGACCACACGTCGATCGTCCGTATGTCAATTTGAGTGGAGTCGATGTATCCGGCAGATGCTACGTCAACGTAGTATGTTTCAAACCTGTCGTTGCGCCGGTCGTATCTTACATTCTGGTCGCTCGTTTCAGAGCCCTGAAGGTATTGTGTCTTCACTTCATTGGCACGGCGGCGGGTAACCAGAACTCCATCGAACCCGTTTGATTGCACGCTCTGAAGGACCTGACTTGTATCGGGCAGGGCGTCGGGAAACAGCCTGTAGGAAGGGGTTGCTGCCACATCGTGCTTTTCAAGCGCGGAACTGAATGCGTCTTCCCATAACCTGCGGCGGGCCGGATTCCTAGCGGCCGCGATGACCAGCATCTTCTTCATTGGAGGAGGCTGGAATGAAGCGTCGCTCCATATCTCGACCAGGTCTGATGATGCGCAGCCGGCAAACAGCACGATGGCGCTGAAGAGCATGCGCCCAACCACAAACATCCCGTGTCGTTTCATAAGAGTTACTTTTGGCTAATGGATGATGATGACTTTAATGGCTTTTTCTCTTGCTGCGTTTCCAAACGTTTCGTACGCTTTCATAATCTCGTTGAGCGGGAAACGGTGAGTGATGAGCTTTTTGGACTGGAGTTTTCCCGAAAGGACGCTCTTCAGAAGCATCGGCAGCGTCACGGTATCGACAAGACGGGTTGTAATGGTGACGTTCATCGACCAGAGCTTTTCCATATGCAGTTCAACACTCTTCCCGTGCACTCCGATATTGGCAATATGTCCGCCCGGAACCACGATCGACTGACAAATATCAAACGTGTCTCGTACACCGACGGCCTCGATGGCAACATCGACCCCTTTTCCGTTCGTGATTTTCATGATCTCTTCAACGGCGTTGCCGTGAACGAGCTTTGTCGCCCCGAATGATTTCGCAACTTCAAGCCGGTTCAGGTCCGTATCGACCATGATGATTTCGGCGGGAGAATAAAATTGTGCCGTGAGCAACGTCGCCAGACCGATAGGTCCTGCACCGATGATCGCGATTGTATCTCCGGGTTTCACCCGGCCTTTGAGAACTCCGCATTCAAAACCGGTCGGCAGGATGTCGCTGACCATGACCACGGCCTCCTCGTCGGCGCTGTCAGGAATATGGTATAAACTATTGTCGGCATGAGGGATCCTGACATATTCCGCCTGTGTGCCGTCGATAACATTTCCAAGAATCCACCCGCCGTGGATGCAATGGGAATACATTTCTTTCCTGCAAAATTCACACTCCCCGCATGAGGTAATGCACGAGATCAGTACTTTGTCGCCCATGCGAAAATTCGAAACGCCCGATCCCGCATCTTCAACGATTCCTACACCTTCGTGGCCTAACGTACGGCCGTCGGCGACGGTGGAGAGATCGCCTTTCATGATGTGGAGATCCGTTCCGCAAATTGTCGATCGAGTGACCCGAACGACTGCATCAGTCGGTTCTTTGATTGACGGCTTCGGTTTCTCGTCGAGCGTCATCTTGCCGGGGCCGTGATACACTAAAGCTTTCATCCGCGAGAACTCCTCTTCATTGTCCTGTCTGCTTGCTGCCCTTTACGGAACCAAGCTTAAATGCCATGGCAGCGGTATTGAAAGAAGCATCAGAATGGCTCCTGCCAACGCCATGTTTTTCATAAAATTCACCTTGTCCGCCATTCTCATCTGGGGATCTGTGATCGTCCAAAAATTGTGCATCATAAGGGAGACCGGCACCAGGAATGCAACGAGCAGGAGAATGCCGACAACGGGATACATCCCCGACATGATGCTGAGTCCGCCAAGAAGGAGCATTGCCCCGGTCAATCCTTGTGCGGCCGCCGGAAACGGCACCCCTTTTGCTTTTGCAAATTGTGTCATCATCGAAAATCCGATGAAATGATTGATACCGCTGTAGACGAAAAATCCGCCTAGGACGATTCTACTGAGTAGGAGAAGAGTGTCCATTGAGATGTACCTCCGTTAATTCGGTTATGGTTGAAAGCCACGCCATCGCGTCTTCAAATACCGTGAAAGCCCTTACACCGAAACCGCGGTGTTGGGCGACATCTTCGAATAATTTTGCCTGCTTAAGATCCTCATCTTCCCGCGCGAGGACGGCCGTCTTCCTCCGGAATGTTTCACCGTATTGCACAAGATTGTATCCCAGGTCGAAAATATCCGATCTCGACAGTTTTGATCTGACGTCCCGAAGGTCGATGAGCACTCCGTAGCTTTCAAGGTTTGCGCTGGCTTCGGCGATTTGGGCCAGACCATGAACGCTCGCTTCAAGGTCGAGTTCTCCCGTCGGGGTGCTCTTGAGAAAATCTCCCGCCTTGACGATTTGAATTCTGAGACTGGTCCGCGACTGGTCGGCAATGAGATGTTCGATGGTCTTTATCAGATACTGCTGATTATACGGTTTGATAACGTAACCCCGCGCTCCGCGAGTCGGGCGCTTGATCGCGCTCTCCAGATCCAGCGTGCCGGTTATCACGATCACCTTGCTTGTCACTTCCAGTGTTTTGAGAAAATCGAGGATCCTGAAGGCGCTTTTTCCGGGAGGGCTAATGTCGAGCACAATCAGGTCAAACAGCTCCCCGGAGAGAAGGGAAAATGCATGTTCGTATTCGGCGGCTTCGACGACAACATGGCCGTTCGCCCTCAAGTCTCCCGCAATCGAAGCCCTCTGAGTCTTGTTGTCATCTAGGATCAATATTTTCGCAGCCATGTGTCTTCTCCGGTACTACGGTTTAGCTCAACCACACTTTCTTCAGACATCTCCCTCAATTTTCTCCGGGATCAGGTCGTTTTGACGGGCTCCTCGAGGAGCGGAGTGTGCGGGACTCTGAGGTTCAGATATTTCAGGCCCTTTTCGGTCACTCTCGACCCGATCAATGGATGGTCTGCTGCAATGATTTTATAGAATGCAAACCGGTCACCGGATGAATCTTCTTCCCACCCGACAAATTGTGCGTCTTGTTCCGATTGGATTTCATCAAAATGTTCTGGCATTGCGCCCTCTTATCGATATGAATCATTTGCTTCTTTTGATCCCGGCAATTGTCTCGCCAATGATCCTGATGTTCTGTTTACTTGTTGTCCTTCTTCAGACGGCTGAGCGCGTTCTACGAATGCATCAAGCGGATGTTGTACTTATCGAACTGCGCGGTACCATTTATATGACATTCAGCGCATTACATCTTGAAGAATGGAAACTGCAGAAGTGATATCACAGCTCCTTTTACCATCAGAAGTATACAATTGATTGCTTACTATAGTAATCAGCCAAAGGGATGAAAGAGGAGTTAATCCTCGTTCGGGGGGAGGTGCGCATCACTTGGCGGTGATGCCGGCCAGATGTGCAGTGATTATTTGAGCACGTTTGCCAAGTTCTCGACTAGACAGCACGCCGTCAGCTCGTGCTGCATTTTTCTTTTTCGGCATTTCTTGAAGTCTCTGTTTCGGACCGCTGCTCCTGCAGTGCTGGATAATCCATCATTCCGCTCTCGAATGAAATAATTCTAGCCCTCGGGTGCAGCACGTCCTTCCAAATGAGCCTCTGTGAGTTGAGTAACCGTCGAAAGCCATGTCATTGCTTCTTCAAAGACTGTAAAAGCCCTGACACTGAAACCACGGGTCTGGGCGACGGTTTCAAAGAACTTCACTTGCTTGTCGTCTGCATCGGGCCTGGAAAGCACCGCCGTTTTCCTCCGGAATGTTTCGCCGTACTGGACGAGGTTGTATCCAAGCTCAAACACATCGGACGTAGACAAATGTGACCTGACCTCTCTTAAGTCGATAAGCACGGCATAATCGCGAAGATCATGGCCGGCGGCGGCGATGCGCCCAAGCCCCTGGGTGCTCGCTTCCATATCAAGCTCCCCGGTCGGCGAGCTTCTGATGAAATCTCCAGCTTTGACGATCTGTAATCTGAGATTCTCCGGGACTTGACCGGAGAGAACATGCTCGATTGACATCAATAGATATTTTGGGTTGTACGGCTTTACGAGGTAGTCCCCCGCCCCGGGAGATGCAGTCTTTATTGCATTCTCGACTTCGACGGTTCCCGTAATCACAATCACCTTGCCGGCCAGATGGTGGTCCCGAAGAAACTCGAGAACCCGGAAGCCGCCTCTTTGAGGGAGCGTCACGTCGAGGACAATGAGATCGAATCGATCATTTTCTATCAATGAGGGAGCGGTCTCACAATCGACCGAATTGACCTCAAACTGGCCGCCCGAGTTCAGGACCGAGACAACCGATTCCCGGCGATCCTTATCGTCATCAATCAGCAATATTTTGGCCGGCATACGCTTCCTGGTTGCACTGAGTAAAACCTCTTCGCATGGAACCGGCGACCGCTCTCCCGTTAGAATCTCAGGTTTTGAGTCAATCGCCGTTCACTAGCGAAATCAGACCTCTATCTGCCTTACTTCATGAGAACAAGCTTCTTCGTCGAAACGAACGATCCGGCCTTTAGTTCATAGATGTACATGCCGCTCGAAAGTCCCGGCGCACCCGACGAAGTGTTAAACGGTACGGTGTAGCTGCCGGCTGGCTGTACGCCGTTGACGAGCGTCGCAACTTCCTGACCGAGCAAATTGTAGACTTTCAATGTGACCTGACTGTTTACTGCTAACTGATAACTGATGACTGTCGACGGGTTGAACGGGTTCGGATAATTCTGTAAGAGCGCAAACGCCTGAGGCGCTGAACTGATCGCAACTTCAACCGACGCGCCATAGGAGAATGATCCGTCTATGTCTATCTGTTTGAGGCGGTATGAATAATTCCCCGCGGCGAGATTATTGTCTGTGTAGGAATAGTTCTTCACCGAGCTGCTGCTTCCGGCTCCGGCAACAAAACCTACTTTCGCCCAATCCGCAGTCTGACGCCGTTGGATCTCGAATCCGTAGTTATGAACTTCCGTCGCTGTGGACCAATGAAGATCTGCATTAGAACGATTAGCAGCTGCTGTAAACGATTGAAGTTCCACCGGAAGCGCGGCACTCCCGTTTATTGTAACCGCGGCATTTCTTGCCAGCATCCTGCCGTCGATCGTTGCACCGATATTCTGGGTGATGGCCGTCAGCGCCAGGATATTCCCTTTGAACTTCCCGTCGATCGTCGCAGAGCTTCCAACCTGCCAGAAGACATTCGTCGCCAGAGCGCCGCCGAGCATGGACACATAGCTGGACGTTGCCGTCGTGAGCGTCGTCGCCATCTTAAAGATGAAAATGTCGGTCGCTGTGCCGCTGATCTTGAGAGTGTCGGTAATAACAAAGGTCCCGGCGGCAGAACTGTAAACGCCCGCTGTCAAAATTTTCCCGCCAAGTTCTGATGTCGTCAATGTAGAATCGACCGTTCGTCCGGCGGCGTCGTTATACGCCGTCGTCAAATCGGCCTGAGCCTGGCTGGCGGTTCCGTCGTTCAAATGTGTGGCCCCTGTTATGCTGCCTCCGTCGGTCACTGTGCTTCCCGGACTCACACCAACATCGCCGTTCACCGTCGCACCCAAGCCGACAGTCACAGTGCTTCCGGCAAGGACTCTGAAATTACCGGAGGTGAGCAGGTCTACTGTTGCTGGATTGAGGAAGGTTGCGTTGGGCATGGCAACGGCGCCAACGTTGTCCCAGTACACATCGTATTCCTCGAAAGCCTGGTTCTGAGGGGCAAGCGTAGAATCTGCAAAATTGTAGGCCTCCAAAATCAGATTGCTGAAGTACTTCGTTCCGCTCAGCGAGGTGTCCGAGAGAACGACCGTTCCGTTGATGGAGTAGACGAAAGCCGTATCGGTCAATTCGATCTTCAAATTGTACCATTGTCCGTAGGTGATCGGGTAGGGAAGCAAGGTATAGGCGCCGATGTTATGATACCCATAGACGTAAAACCCGGGATCGCTCCCTGTGGCGTTGCGGAAACCCACATAATTGAAGTACGACGTTGCTCCCGTCGAGTCGCTCGCAGTACTCCAGAGCGTCGCCATCCGGTGTTTCGTATTCCAGTCGGCTCCGACGTAAAGATCGGCAATCAACGAAGTGCGGAATGTGTTGCCGCTGCTCAGATCGATTTTCCGCCCCTGAGTGTTGGAAAAGGAGTTATGATTGACGAGCGGCCGGTTCCAGTACGCATCTGCCAGCCGGATACCCACGTGCAGCACGTTTTCTCCGCTCAGGTTGTATTGCTCAAAGATTGTGGGCGGATAACGGTCAGGATACCATGCACCCGGGGTTTGCGACGAAGCGAGCGTCGGCGGCGAGTCAAAGGTGTCGGTGAAGAGTACTGGAGACTGTCCTAAAAGGAGCGAAGAGAAAAGCAGGGTGCTCAGGAAGATCCGGAAAAAGGCATTGGTAGTAGAAAATTCTATTCTCACGATAGACCTTTTACATTAGTGGGAAGAAGCGATTATTTGATGCGATAGTCCCCTCCGAAATCATCTCGACTTCTTCACGAACCCCCGCGAAGCGGAATGTCGGGCACCTTCAAGTCCAGCTTCTTCAAGCCTTTTTCGGTAAGGGTAGAGCCAAACGACGGGTGTCCTTCTGCGGTAACGTTAAAGAGCGGTACGTCCCCCCCTGAACTTGTCCTCTGCCATCCAAGAAACTCTGCATCTGCGCCTGTCTCTGAAATGTCTTCGTTTTCAGCCATTCTTCCCTCCATTCGTTCCGAATGAACCAATAACCGGTTTTCGTTTATTTGATCTTGCCAAAGACATGGTCCTTGACAGCTGCATACGCGCCTTCTTTTCCGCCCTCAACTCTTTGTTCAGCTCTGCTATTTTCGCCGCGTCCTTTTTCGATTGAGCGGCGGATTTCACGCGGTATGTGTTGTACTGCGTTCTTAAGATTTCGTTCTGACGTTTGGCTTTTGCCCTTGCAATTCCGTAATGCTCCTGGAGGTTTCCCACCAGTTCGATATACCTTCCCGAAACCTTCGCAAGTTCATCTTTAGTCCGCTTGCCCCACTGCTGCGCAGCTCTTCCCCTCTGTTGTTTCCATCGTCCTTCAACTCGGTCCCAGTTCACAGAAATAGCTCCGTCTGTTTTGAAATCGCGCTCATGCATCGCAATCACTGCATCGGGCAGCAGGAATGCCTGCGGGTTGACTGAATAGAGTATACAACGAATTCGAAGTGATTGACATCAGTCGAAAGGATGAAAGAGGAATTAATCCTCGTTTCGAAAGGCGGGTATACATATCTTGGCGTTGAGGCTTGGGGGTGCTTTTGATGCCTTGCGTCAACGCCAAGGGTATGGAAAATGAACATGGATGCAAATGCGGATGCGTCACATTCTTACTTAACGACCACTTCAAAGAGAACCCGCATGTTCGCCAGTGCTTCTTTCGAATTGATCTTGTCGGGGGTGGCTTCGTACATTGCCGGCCGTGTTTTGCCGTATCCGATCACCGTAATTCGCTCTTGCGCAATACCCTTCGAAATGAGATAGTCCCGGACTGCATTTGCCCGTCGTTCACTGAGTTTCTGATTATCCTCTTCCGTCCCTTCGGCCGAGGTATAACCGGCCATGCGGACTTTCATCTGAGGATTGTCTTTCAAGCCTTCCACGTCTCTGTCCAGGATTGTCTTTGCGTCATTGCTGAGGGTCGATTCATTGTAGTCGAAGTGTGTGTCGCCGAATGCGACGACTTTTTCATCGTCCTTCGGATCCATGACAAGCATCAGCACCTTCAGGTCGGACAAGCTTTGCTGGGAAAGTTTCACGGGGGGCGTTCTCTTGAAGAGCGTGAAGAGGAGGATCACGACAATAAGGCACAGGATCCCGACGATCGTAGAAAGACCGGCCTTCACCTGCTTCGACCGTCTTGAACGCGACTTCTCGCCCACCTGCCTCTCGGCTTCAAGCCAGTCAACAAAGTCATTGCCGTCTTTGAAACCATGTTTCTTATAGAGCTCGAACGCTTTATCTTTTATTTCCCTGTTTTCGTCATTGAGATCTTTTTGTATCATAGCTCTACCTCTTATTAAAATGATGTCGTATCGTTGCGTGTGTTGCCGCCGCAGGGGCATTGGAAGAAAATCATTTCCATCCCATTTCTCTTCATATTATGACATTCAGAAAGAGAGGCAGGCGACATTTCCCGGTCCCGTCAGCGAACGACGGAACCGGATGTCCCTACCTCTCACTGTAGCTTTTAGTTTTCCCCGAATCGTTATTGCTGAACGTAGAATTCAATCCGGCGATTGTCTGCCCGGCCTTCGTTTGTATCATTCGAAGACATCGGTTCGTTCTGGCCTCTCCCCACAGTTCTCATGCGGCGCGAAGCGATTCCTTCTTTGACGAGCCAGTTCTTAACTGCCTGTGCCCGCTTCAGCGAAAGCAATTGATTGGATTTCTGTGTTCCCACGTTGTCCGTGTGCCCCGTAATGACGACCTGCACATCGGGGTTCGCGGCCAGTGCGTTGTACGCCCTTGTCAGGGTCGATGCGGACTCGTCCAGGAGCGTGGCTTTGTTGAACTCAAAATTAATGCCTCTCAGGACAACTTTTTTGCCTCTTTCGAGAATGATGATAGCGCTCATATCGCGGGTCTTCTGATCCGCAAGACGGCGTGCTTCTGCATCGGAGGCATCCTTCACGCGAACTGCTTCTGCATCCGTCGCTGCCTTGACACGGATCGCTTCGGCATCGGTCGACGCTTTGACGTTCGCTGCTTCAACCTTTGCATCCGCGGCGCTGTTTTCGGCCGCTGCGGTTGATTTTTGTGATGCAGCGAGCTGCTCGGATGTCACGGCGGCATTGCGTTCTGAGGTCGCAAGGTCTGCCTTCGTATTTTTCACGATCTCGGTTTGTGCTGCCTGATAATCCTTGTTTGCTTTCGCCGTATTCGCGTTTTCACTAGCGGTGGTTGCATGCGCTTCGGCCATCTTGGCTTTACGGTCTGCGACGTAGGCGAGATCTTTCGTACGGAACGATTTTGGTTCATCGCTGAACGACTTCTCGGCTGCGGCAAGAGCTTCCTGTGCTTTATGCAAATCTGCCGGGACTAACGTCGCCGCCGGTCCATTGCTGGCGTGCTGGTATGCCTGTCGTGCGTTGATGAGCTCCGCCGGGGGAGCTGTCGCGCAACTGGCGAACAATCCGGCGCATACGATAATGATGAAGAACGTAATGGGTTTCATGGGTTACTTCCCTTCTTGGGGTAATTGGTTGTCTTGTCGGAGTTGTCGTACTCGTTCGATTGCTTGGGTGGCTTCCTGCTTGTCGGCATCGCCGTGCGAAAGCGCGACTGCCAATTCGCCGTCGGCCTGGGCGCGTGAAAGAAGCGACTGGGCTTCGTCTTTGTCGCCTCTCGCCGCCAGCGATTTTGCATTCTCTAACTCTTCTTTTGCAAGAAGCAGATAGAGCGATGCGCTGGGACTTTTCGATGCACCGGCCTCTTCGGCAGAACTGATGGCCGAGGTTGACGGCTCTTTATTAATCGCCGGCCCGCTTCCGCAACCGGCAAGTACTGCAGCGAACAGAACGCTCCCGGCAAGCATGGCCATATGTGGATGTCTCATTGAATCCTCCTGGATGGTAATATGATGTGTAGCGCGATTTTCAATTCCTGCTATTCAGGAACGAAAATCCAATCGTTGACTTCATTTGAAATAGAGTACAGATGATATCCTCGAAATCCAATCCACCCAAAGGATGAAAACGTAGTTAATCCCTATTCGAGTCGTCGATCTTCTTCTCCGCCGGATGTCTTCGTGCGCGCCGGCCATTCGTGAGGCCCTTCGGCAGCGAAGCCGATGCCTCTCATCAGAAGCACCGGCTTCATTGAATCTTTGTCCATGCCGCCATCGAGCCATCATTGCGGCGCGCGTTCTGCACAATATGTTGAGCGGCGACTTCGACGGCGGAAAAAAAGGGCCGCTATAATTTCGAGATAACGGTGCGCAGCTGTTCTTTGGTCGTCCCGAGCTTCTGCTGAAGCCTTCCGAGCAGCTCTTCTTCTTTACCTTCCTGAAAAAGCAAATCGTCGTCAGTCAGGTTTGCGTACTGTTGTTTGAGCTTGCCGGCGGTTTCCTTCCAGCTTCCTTTCATGCTGAGCGTGTTCATATGACTCCTTCTCTTCTTCTGTGAATGGAATAAACGGATCGTGGATTCGATGGATGAGAACTGGCGGCAGAGACCATCCTGCGATGTTTCATCCCGCCCGCCATTGCCCTCTGCCTGTTCTGTTGAACCTTATTCACTCACCGCGCAATGCTGCCCGCCGATGATTTCCAGTTCTTGTCCGGAGTCAACGCTCGAGAGTTGTCGCGATGGGAATGACTATCTGAAAACCAGCCTCTTTTAACTGAGCATTCATGCGTGAAAGCGAGTCGGCCGCCGTCTTCCGCCCGGTGAGGAGCGCATGGAGAACGCCGACGTGCCGACTCAACTGGCTCGTTTGCTTTTCCATAATGCTGATCTTCGGCGAGATGGAATTCACTTCCTGCCTTAGCATTCTGTTTTCGGACTCGAGTGATTGTTCTGTACGAGACCGTTCTTCATGACCGACATACGACTTCAGTCCGACGATGCCGAAAAAAATAAGCACGCTTGCAAGGAGCGCAGCCCCCGCCAGCTTAGCCCAAACCCACTTCACTTCTTTAATCGCGGGCGGATCGCTCGAGTAAGAATAGAGTTTCATCATCTTCATCTGAAATGCTGAACACGCAACGGAAGAGCCAAACCGCTCAAGCCGGCCCACTCCTCACCGCAAAGAGTTACTTCAATACGACCAGCTTCTTGATCGAGAGAAATGATCCCGCTGCCAGGCGGTAGAAGTAGACTCCGCTTGCGAGGGGGGGTGTGCCATTGCTGGTATTGAATGAAACAGAGTAGGTACCGGCTTCCTGCCGTTCATTCACGAGCGTTGCGACTTCCTGACCGATTAAATTGTAGATCTTTAAGTCGACCTGACTGTTTACTGGTAACTGATAACTGATAACTGTTGACGGGTTGAACGGGTTCGGATAATTCTGAAGCAGCGCGAATGCCTGGGGCACCGTCGATTCATTCCGGACCCCTGTCGTCGTTGCGGGCTTCGTAACGGCATTGGCGTCCAAGGTGACTGCGCTCTGCGCCAGAGCTCTGCCGTTGAGCGTCGCACCGGTACTCATCGCAATCTGCGTTTGACACAAAAGGTTGCCCTTCATTTGAGCCGTCGTTCCAATGGTAACCTGGCCGGCTACCTGCCAGAAAATGTTGGAAGCCAGCGCGCCTCCGCTTAAAGTGACAATGGCGCCGTTGGCAACAACGAGATCTCCCGCGACCTGAAAGATCCAGACATCTGTTGCACTTCCGGATATGGTGACACCGGCGGCAGAAATTCCGACCCCGGTACCCCATTTGTAGAGACCCGGCGTGAGCGTCAATGTTGTAATGTCTCCGGCGCCCAGCTCGGTATGATCGGGCGATGTCCGTCCGGCTGCGTCGGTGTAGGCTGTTTGCATGTCGCCGATCGCCGTCGTCATTTTTGTCGGGGTCGGAGATGTATAGTTGGAAGCGTACGCCTTTCCCGTGATCAGGGATGATGTAGTGAACGTACCTGTTGCATCCATGATTAAGCCAAACCCGGTAATGAATGTCGCGGCGGATGGGCTGAGTCCGATATCACCCGTGATGGCGGTGACTCCGGTGGTTGAGATCCCGGTTTTTGCCAGGATCGCAAAATCGGCGGCCGTTCCAAGATTCACTGCGCCCGGTCCGGCAGCGCTGGCCGCGGAGGCCATCATGCCGAGCATCAGCGCAACGGCTAGAAAGCGAGCCCTCCCGCGAACGAAAATTGCTGTATGTTGTGTAATGCCTTTCATGGATACCTCCTTAGTGTTGTGCAGAACATTTCATTCCTTTGTGATAATGCCTGCGCGTTAAAATAACTCCGTGAGATGTGGAAGGCGAGTTGTATCGAACCTCGTTGAACGTAAAAAAAGAGTTCCGCCATTCCCGAAAAATTATTCGATCCAGAATCTCTGCATGGAATTGACGGAACTCTTGTTGTGTATACCTTCAGCCAGCAAGAACTACTTCATGAGAACCAGTTTCTTCATCGAGATGAACGATCCGGCCTGTAGTCTGTAGACGTACACACCGCTCGACAGAGCACGTGTTCCCGAAGCTGTGTTGAACGTTGCAGCGTAGCTGCCGGCGGACTGTACGCCGTCGACGAGTGTCGCAACTTCCTGACCGAGCAAATTGTAGACCTTCAACGTTACCTGACTGTTTACTGGCAACTGATAACTGATGACGGTTGACGGGTTGAACGGGTTCGGATAATTCTGTAAGAGCGCAAACGCCTGAGGCGCTGAACTGATCGCAACTTCAACCGACGCGCCATAGGAGAATGATCCGTCTATGTCTATCTGTTTGAGACGATACGAGTAATTACCGGCAGCGAGATTATTGTCTGTGTAGGAATAGTTCTTCACCGAACTGCTGGTTCCTGCTCCGGCGACAAAACCTACTTTCGCCCAATCCGCAGTCTGACGGCGTTGGATCTCGAATCCGTAGTTATGCACTTCGGTCGCTGTGGACCAATGCAGGTTCGCATTCAGTCCGGTTGCGGACGCCGTGAATGACACGAGCTCAACTGGGAACACTGAAGCAGCATTGACCGTAATCGCTCCATTTCCCAACAATCTGCCGTGCACTATCGCGGTGGCTCCCACCGTAATGGCGTCATTACAAAGAATTGAACCCTCGAGAATAGAGCTCCCGGCTCCGAGGGTCACAGCGCCCTCAATCAGCCACCAGACGTTGGTAGCTACTGCACCGCCGGCAAGATGCACAACGGTAGCCGCAGTCGTATTGAATGTGGTGGTCGTCTTAAAGATGAAGAGGTCGGACGAAGACCCGGAGAGAAACAGGTCGGCTGCCATTGAAGCGGGCGTCGTTATGGAATAGACACCCGAAAGCAATGGGTGTGCCGCATCATTGCCCTGATTAACTGCAGGAAAAGAGGCTGGCAGCGTGGTGCCACCCGGGTTTGCGGTGAGCGCGTTTCCGTATGCTGCCAAGAAGTCGTTATGGGCAGTCACCACGGTGGCATTTCCAGACGCGTAAACGATAAATCCAGGCGCCAGGATGGTGCCTGCTATCGCATCAGCAGTCGACGTCCCGACATTTCCGGCAACGGTGGTAGTGCCGGTAATAGCTCCGGCGGCCAGAACGCCGAATGAGGCGGACGTCAAAAGTGAAGGTGCTACCTGAGACACGGCAGCAGCGGATACCATCAAAGCAAGCGTCAGCATCGTCCCGAGGACGCGCGTCCATCTGCTTATGACAGTGGTTAAGTATGTCGTATCGGTCTTCATAAAACCTCCAATAGAGTTGGTGTAAGGGAAATACATCTGTTTGTTTTGAAAAGCTTCGATCGTCCTCAGAACCCATGCTTCTCTCTTGAGAGGAACATGCATAATATCTAACCGTTGATGCAGAGTTCTTTATTTGCTCCTACGTTCCATTTGGTCTCATTTTGTGTGAAACTATGTTTCGGATTACATTTTTGCGAAATGGAGCTCCGCTGAAGCGTCTTCCCATCCCGACATGTCGGGATGGGAACGAGACAAACGCTTCGTCAATAAGCACTACTTCATGAGAACTAACTTTTTGATCGAGATGAACGATCCGGCCTGTAGTCGGTAGACGTACACACCGCTCGAAAGAGTATGTGTTCCGGCAGCCGTATTGAACGTCACGGTGTAGCTGCCTGCTTTCATCTCTCCATTCACCAACGTAGCAACCTCTTTCCCGAGCATATCATATACCTTCAACGTCACCTGGCTGTTTACTGGCAACTGATAACTGATGACTGTTGACGGGTTGAACGGATTCGGATAGTTCTGCAAGAGCGCAAACGCCCGAGGCGCTGAGCTGATTGCAACTTCAACCGCCGCACCATAGGAGAATGATCCGTCAATGTCTATCTGTTTGAGACGATACGAGTAATTACCGGCAGCGAGATTATTGTCGGTGTAGGAATAATTCCGGACCGAGCTGCTGGTTCCTGCTCCTGCGACAAAACCTACTTTCGCCCAATCCGCAGTCTGACGACGTTGGATCTCGAATCCGTAGTTATGCACTTCCGTCGCTGTTGTCCAGCGAAGGTTTGCATTCATTCCAGTTGCAGCAGCCGTAAACGAAACGAGTTCCACTGGAAGCACTGATGTGCCGTTCACAGTAACGTAACTCGTATTCGACAATGCGTTTCCGATCATTGATGTGTTGGCATCTTCGAAAATGTATGTTCCTGCCATGATGTTTCCCACGAAGGTAGACGTTGCTCCAAGAGTTGCCGCGGTGCCGACTTGCCAGAAGACATTCGACCACACAGCGCCGCCCGTGAGAATTACATGACTGATCACTTGCGTGGTAAGCGTGCCCGACATTTGGAAGATAAAGACGTCAGTCGCCGTGCCGCTGAGTATAAGAGTCCCGGCTATATCAAAACTTCCGCTTGTGGAACTGTAGATTCCACACCCCAGGGTTGTCCCGCCGAGCTCCGGGCCCAATTGAGGAGCATTATATGTTAGTCCGGTAGCTGTACCTATCGCTGAGCCTAAATCGGTTTCAGCGGTACCTACGGTAGAGCCGACAGCATGCGTGGCTCCACTTACTGACCCCGAACCAGTCAACGTAGTAACCCAAACGTCTCCGTTCACTGTTCCGTTATTGGTCACTGTGGTACAGCCAACATTCCCGCCGACGGTGGTGCCGGAGGCAATGGTGACAGCGGTTGAAGCCAGAATTCTGAAATTCGCAGCCGTTCCAAGATCTATTGCTGCCGGGTTGGCAAATACCGTTGGAATTGGCGGTCTGGTGACGGTATTGGCTTCCATTGTTACGTTTCCATTTGTCGCCAATGCTCTGCCATCCACCAAAGTTGCACCTGTAATAAATGTGACTGATGTTCCAGCCATAATGGTTCCCACCATCATAGCGCCTCCTTCAAAATGCGCCAAAGTGCCGACTTGCCAAAAAACGTTGGACGCCTGCGCATTGTTGGTCAGGATTACCTGGCAACCGGTCGCCATGCTAAAACTCGAGGCAAATTGAAAGATCCAGACAGCATTCGGGTCGCCTTGACCATCGAGAGTAAGATTTCCTGAAGAAACCGCTAGCGTTGAAGTAGATTTATACAGACCGGCATAGAGGGTTCGTCCGCCCAAATTTCCAGCCACACCGATGGCATTTAGTGACCGTCCTGCGGCGTCGTTATAGGCAGTCGTTAAATCACCTATTGCCTGAGATAACAATGCAGAGTTTGTCGTGAAACTGCCGGAAGGGATAGGACCATCAGGGCCAACCACGAAGGTCGTTCCTACTTCGGTAACTGTATTCCAACCCGTGATCGAATTGCCCGCGATGGGGGTCGTCCCGACATCTCCGGTGACACTCGTAGCGCCGGTATTGGTAACTCCAGTGGTCGACAGAATTGCAAATCTGGCAGCAGCACCAAGAGCTACAGGTAATTGAGGTGGTGTTGTGGGCGTAGCGGCCCATGTTGTAAAGCTCTGAGTTGCTGAGAAGGCGCTCGTTCCGCCCACGCCGGTCGCACTCACATGCCAGTAATATTGCGTACTATTCACCAGACCGCTGACGACGTTCGAGGCGCTTGTGAGCGTCGCATCGTCATAAATCGTGGTCTCAAAACCCGAACTCACCGAGACCTGCAGTTCATATGTATCGGCACCTCCCACAGCGCCCCAGGTCAACGTGGGACTCGTTGAGACGCTGCCTGATCCATCCGTAGGCGAAATTAAAGCCGGCACTGATGGCGGCCCGATGGAGAAAGCAACCGCATGCACCATTAATGCAACTGTCAGCATCGCTCCGAGATGGCGCATCCATCGGCCAAAGACAGTTGTCGAGTTCTTTGTATCGGTTTTCATAAGAGCCTCTATAGTGGTTGATGTTAAAAAAACAAACTTGGAACGGAAACATACTTTGTCGATAAGAATCATTTCATCAGAATCAGCTTCTTCGTCGAGATAAAGGATCCGGCCTGCAGGCGATACACATACACTCCGCTCGCGAGAACATGCGTCGCGGTGGCGGTATTAAACGTCGCCGTGTAACTTCCGGCTTTCATTTCTCCGTTCACCAACGTCGCGACTTCCCTTCCGAGCATATCATACACCTTCAACGTTACCTGACTGTTGACCGGTAACTGATAACTGATCACTGTAGAAGGGTTGAATGGATTCGGATAATTCTGCGAAAGAGCGAAGAGGTTCGGCGCCGCCAATTTATTTTTCACTGCGGTCACTCCCGAGCCCGTCCTGAAGCTCCATACATGGTTACCTGCAAGACCAATTCCCGCCACATCTTTTGCGCCAGTTGTAATCGTGGCAGTATAGACGGTATTGGGCGCGAGATTGCTGGCGGGCGAAAAATACGCGATCCTGCCGGTGTCAGTTACCGTGCCCGAGACAAGGGATGTCGGGCCGGTGAGAGTAAATGTTGAGCTTGTAAGAGTTGATCCATCCATTGGAAGACTAAAAATACCGGCAAGTTTATTGTCCAGCGATACAGTCGTATCCCCTTCAGCAGGGACTGTAGCAAGAAGTGTGAGCGTGGCAAGGTTTCCCAGCGACGGTTTCGTCACACCATTCGCATCCAGTGTGACTGCGGTCTGTGCAAGCGCTACTCCGTCAAGAACGGAGCCGGTACTCATGGCAATCTGTGTCTGACACAAGATATTCCCCTTCATCTCGGAGGTTGTTCCAAGTGTCACCTGGCCCGCAACCTGCCAGAAGATGTTGGAAGACTGTGCCCCTCCACTCAGGGTGACGATGGCACCGTTGGCAATAGTGAGATCCTGGGCTATCTGGAAAATCCAGACATCGCTCGCCGAACCCGAGATCGTGACACCGCCGGCGGCGACCAAGACTCCGGTTCCCCATTTATAGAGGCCGTGAGTGAGGGTCTGCCCGGTTAGATCTCCTGCGTACAGCTCGGTATGATCGGGCGTTGTTCTTCCGGCTGCGTCGGTGTACGCAGTTTCCATATCGCTGACAGCCGTTGTCAGTTTTGTCGGAGTCGGCGAGGCATAGTCGGCGGCGTAGATTTTTCCATTCACCAACGTTGAGATGGAGAACGTGCCGGAGGGATCCAATATCAATCCGAACCCGGTGATGTATGTCGCAGCCGCCGGACTGACGCCGATATCTCCGGTAATCGCCGTGGTTCCCGTTGCCGAGATTCCCGTCTTAGCAAGGGCCACAAAATCCCCCGCTGTGCCGAGGTTTACCGGCGCCGGCGACGATTGGGAAAACGCGGCGGCTTGCACAACGAGCGCAAGCGTCACCACCATTCCGAGAAACCGAGCGGACCTTTCCAAAAAGGCCGTTGGATTTTTTGAGTTCGTCTTCATAAGATCCTCCATTGTACATCTTTCTGTATCTATCAACGCGACGCTGAACCGTGTTTCGGTCTTCAGAAGTCAGAGTTGCGTTGTTCCTTTGTCGAGGAACACGCAACTCTGGTTCTGCGTAGCTTTAGTTACTCTGTACTTCTTCAGTCTGGCACGATATCGATGATGACTGTTCTGTTATAGAATCGTTCTTCTGGGAAGTAGTTGTCGAACGGCGCATACTGGACGCTCTCTCCCATTCCAAACGTTTCGAACGTGATGCCATGCTTGCCGCTGTTCGTTATCGCGGTTTGAAGGATCGCCTGCGCATCCTGGGCTCTTCGGTTCGATAAGCTGTCGTTATATTCTTCATCTCCGACGATATCGGTATGACCATGGATGATCACCATTCCGTTTTCCGGGATGAGCGGTGCGATGGTGTTGGTCAGGAACGCATCATAGCTCTCGACGGTTTGCGAGCGGTCGAAATCAAACAGAATGCTGTACCGCACAGACTCTTTCGGCGCGTCGACTCTGCGAATCAGATGGAGCGGAGCTTCTTTCGTCACGAATTTTCCGCCCTTGGTTTCTCCCAGCATCACAACCCGGTATTGGCCTTCCATGCGATCGCCGAGGATTGCATTGCCCGAGACATTTGCATTGTCTTTTCTAAACGGTCCAAACCGTTGTACTCTTCCTTGATCGTCGGCAATTTCCAGAGACCATGACGCAAGGACTTCGCTTGCACCGGCAACATGGAAAAGAACCTGGCTGTCCATCGGGTCTTCAACGACTGCGACAATTTCAACCGGCTTCAGCATGTAATGCCGGGCGCCTCCGACCTGTATCATCATCTCAGGCGAAGTGCTCTCGATATCAACGCGTCGGTCTTCGGCGCCGAGAAGAGCAAGTTCTCGTGTACCACCGGGCACGACCGACGGAATCATCGGTTTGTCCCGGCCTTCAGCCGTGATTCTTGAAGGGTCGATTCCAAACACATTCACAAGATAGTTTTTGATTGACTCGGCTCTTGCTTTCCCCAGATTTTGTCCTCCGCCCGATGCTCCGCTCAAATAGATACTCGTTCCGCCGTTTCTCTTAAGACGGTCGCCCACGATATTGAGGATGTTATAATAGACTGTCATCTGTCGGAGCGACCGGCCGGTCGTGTTCAGCGGACGCACTTCCTGCAATTGACCTTCCTGGAACGTTGCAGCCTGATCTTTCGTCAGCGCTACATACCGGTCCGGTATGACAGACGATCCCTCATCAAAGAACACGTAGTTGCGAAGCGGGAACGATTCCCTTACTCTGCGCTTAATGGGCACGGCTTTTGGCGCGCGGAGTGAGAACTGAACATCACGTTCGACGACTTCTGCTACCGGAGCAGGTTTCGCCTGCGGAATAACCGAACCGCTGCCGAACTTGATTGCGGCGCCCGCTCGCACGGTGGCCACATCCCAACTTTCAACCGATCGCGGTCCATCACCCCATGCTGGCTGGAACGAGATGAACGGCGAAAGCTGGATTTGGTTTTTGTCGTTTTTCGACAAGAGTTCGAAATCATATCCAACGCCGAACTGTATCGACCAGACTTGCGCTTTCAGATCACTCCACTCGGCTTTGCTTCCGCTCGTGCCTTGATCCGTGTAGGTGAATGTTCTCTCGTCTCTCAGGGGGTTCGTTCCGAGATTGGGGGCCCAATTAAAAGCTACCCGAGGGCCCGCGAATGCATACCAACCGTCTTGGAACGGAGCATACCGAATACTCGGCTCTATCGAGATATATCGCAGCGAGGTCGACAACGTCATCTTGCCGCCGGTGTTCTGATTTGTGACGTCATAAAAAGATCCGCCGCGGTCGTCGTAATTTAACTGCAGCATTCCACCCCAAGTAGAGTTGGGGCGATACTCCGTCAGAAACCCAAGAAATGGGCCGGCTCCAAAACCATTCTGAAATATTCTCGGAGCAGCCGTAGTAGAATTTAACACTCGAGTTGTTCCGCCGTAAAAATTCAAATTCGCGCCCGCATCTGCCCCAAACCACCATATTGGCTGAGTTCTCTGGATCTCCTGCGCACTGAGCGCTCCGTGAAGAAGCATAAGCGTCAAACAACTGAAAAGAATTCTCGAGAGCCAAAGCCCTGCGAGTTTGCAGCTTCGATTTTCTGTGCGGGAACGATACATTGGTGCCTCCTGGTTAAGAGTGATTTTGTTCATGATGAATGTTGCCTTAGTAGTAGTATTCAATTCGAGCTTTCAAGCGTCATGGAGCTACGAACGACGCGGAGACTTTGCAGTCCCTTTTCTCTTGGATATTTTTTTTGTTTTAGTCGATCTCGCTTTCGGCATCTTGCTGCTCTTCTTTGATTTCTGCAATCTCATGAGATCGGCGTTCGATTTCTTTAAGTTGTCGATGCTCTTCTTGAACTCATCGATTTGTTCTCTTGCTTCCTCTTTGGCGATTCCGAATTTCTCCTGAAGCCTCCCGACAAGCTCTTCATACTTCCCCGAAATTGTGGCGAGTTCGTCGTTCATCACCTTGCCCCAATGGTTCACGGCTTTTCCTCGTCGCTGTTTCCACTGTCCCTCGACTCGATCCCAGTTCATACTATGTGCTCCTCTTTATCAATTCTAATCGGGAAAGGATTACCTATGTCGCTGCAAGAGAGAAATTCTTCCTCTTTCTGTGAATAAGTATACCAATGCCTGAGGAGAGGCGTAATAGGCCGAAAGGATGAAAGAGGAGTTAATCCTTTATCTTTAACCAGATGGAGAGATGAGAGGTGAATGCCGGGCGCGCGGAAAAGGACCGAAGGTTTGCACACACGTTGGAGAAGACGCCCTTCGTGGGACGTTCTCATGTCTTGGGGAGGATGGCGAGCCAAATCAGATGGTGGAAAGCCGGAGGGAAGTTATATGGAGAAGCTTTCAACGGGCCGTGGCGGCAATTGCTCTATGGTGCTGCAATAATAGAGCGGTTGATCGGGAAGAGGACAAAAAGATGGTTCAAAGGCGGCCATGACTCAGTTTGTCATTCACGCCCCGTTTGCAGGGGGTAAACACCAGAGGTGCCGAAGGCATCAATTCGCAAAAGTCGAAGTGTTTAATAAAGAACTACAAGCTCATTTTTTGGAAACGTTACCAGTACCATTTTCAAAAAGTAGTCTTGCATTCGTTCTGTAAGGAATAAGCAACAGCTTCAAAGTGCGCGGGGAGGCGGAATCGATAGCGGTGGGCGGCGACAAAGCGATGCAGGGTTCAGAAAACGGCGGCCATGTGCAGAAGGCCGCCGCGAGCTGTTTTCTGCTGCAGGCGCGTTGGGGGCATTGCGTGCGTTTCGATTCCGCAGGCTTTTCCCGCTCCCCCAAATTAGGAAAGGCGGGATCCCGTACAGCGGGACTTTGGTTCTTTCTTTGGCCTCAAAGAAAGAACTCTTATCTAATCTTTTTGGCTAATGCAAGATTATTTATGAGAAATGGCACTAGATGCTTCTATTTTGGCTGCAAGATATGGTTGCCCACTCGCGCGGGCTTAACAATCATGCATTCAAATTCAGGCGCTGCCTTAAAGTCGCACCGGCATGAGGCGTGTGTGCCGGAATGAGTCTATCTGGGCTATCGTAACAGAGGGAGCGGAAAGAGGTCGTTCGAGGAGGATGAACCGCGAAGGAGCCAGGATGAAGTCAGATCTTCTGATTGTTTCCCATATTCAATGTTTCCTTCTTCGCGTTCTTAGCATCTTTGCGGTAATCGTTCATTCAAAGAGAGTTTTTCAGCACGCTCATCGTGTGCTGGTTCGGAAGTTTCTTTAAAAAGTCCCGAAGGGACGACATATGTGTAGAAGAAGAAACTGCGAAATTTTACACAGCTCCGTCAGGAGCGTCATGTGAAGTTGTTGAAGGTAATTCTGGGACAGAACAGAGGCAGGATGCTGAAAAAGAAAACCGCGAAGGCTTCAAGGACGCCAAGATCAAGCCAGATCTTCTGTTTATTTCCTTCTTCGCGTTCTTAGCGTCCTTGCGGTAATCGTTCATTCAAAGAGGGTTTTTCAGCACGCTCCTAGTTGCCTTCTTCTTCTTCACGGGCGTGTCTGGCAATCTGGAGCCGGCTTTGCAGCGCTAATTTTTCCAGAATGTTATGCACATGGCTCTTGACCGTGAACGTGGCGATGTTGAGCTTGATGGCAATTTCTTTGTTGCTCATTCCTTCGACAATCAACGCAATGGTCTCCTTCTCGCGCTCGGTCATGCGAACTGCATTCCTGATGTTCTTTTTCCCATGCGAAAGGGCATGCTCGGTCACTTGAGTGAAGAGCGAACCCGTCATCGAGTACGGAAGCACCGTCTCTCCTCCGGCCACGGCACGGATTGTTCTGAGCACGTCTTCCACCGTCGCATTCTTGAGGATAAATCCTTCCGACCCCGCCTGGACAAACTCCAAAATGTCCGACTGCGTGGGAGCAAGCCCCATGCCGATGATTTTGATCTTCGGAAACTCCTTCTTGACAGACCGCGCGACATCCAGACTGTTCTGGCTGTTCAGGCCCAGATCCATCAACATCACATGAGGTTTCACGTTGCCCGCCTTTTTCAGCGTGTTCTCCCTTCCGTCGGAAACAGCCACCACTGCCATATCCTTCTGTTTGTTGATCATGGCGGTTATCCCGTCACGCAGAATACGATTGTCCTCGATCAGAAGTATTCGAATTTTAGCCATAGGTATATCCGATATTGATCTACAGCACACAACGATGGATGTCTTAAGATGCGTCCAGCGACTTTATTCTTGACGTTGTTAGTACTTCGCCGCGTTACGTCCTACAAGATCCAATCCAACCAACACACGTTCTGTATCAGAAAGATCGCCGATAATTTTTCTCACCGGTATTGGTAATTTGCGCTCTAATGTCGGGACCGCGAGAATCTGGTTGTCGCGGGCAAGCTGTGGATGCTCCAAAAGGTTGATCACTTGTATGGTGTACTTGCCCTTCAATTCCTCTTCACAAATGAGTTTGAGATTGTTGAAAGCGGCAACGGCTTTGGGAGTCTCCCCGGCAATATACAAACGCAGCACCCATTTGTCGCTTCTCGCATCTGCAGGTTTTTTCCCCAGATTCGCACGCCGGGGCTTTGACCGGCGGCTGTTCGGCTTTTTTGGTTTCTTTTTCATTGCGAGTTCCCCTGCAATCTATTTTGTTCCCGGTTTTGCCGGTTGTTGTCCTGTGCGGGCGTCACTTTTTCGACTCTTAGCCATTCTCGCCTTGTCTTGAACGAAACGTTCATTCCTCGCTTTTTCATTCCCGATTTCTTTAAGCGCTTCTGCTTCTTCCGCTTCAAATTGAGATCGCAGCAATTGAATCTGTGCCTCCAAAGCCTCACGCTTGCGTGCCAATCCAAATTGTTTTCCTTTGATTTCCTGGTTTCGCGCTAATTGTGCCGCATCGTCTTTCGTCTCCTGTGATAATCGTGCCGAGCCGGTTAAAACACCTTCCGTGCCGACATAGACATCAACCAACTCTATGCCGTGGCCCGTCAACTTGAACTCCCGAATTTGATTCGAGTGCTCCATACCGCGCGATTTTAGAACATAGAGTCCCCTGTTGCGTTCGCCTCCGATTTCAATATCACGAAGAAGGAGCCATGTATCTATTAATGACGAAATGTACACATCGGTCATCTCCGTCGCATCCCCCCCCGCGTTCGTGAGACTTGTAAAGAACGCCGTAATCCGCTTCATCTTCAAAAAATCCAGAAGGCGGAGCAACATTGCTTTGACTTCAGATTGGTTATCTCCCGTTACGAATGCATTGATAGGATCAAGAATGACGATGTCGGGTTTAAAGGCGTTGATCAGTTTGATACTTGTCACGAGGTGGGTTTCCAAACCATAGTGCGTCGGCCGCGTTGCATGGAACTGAAGCAATCCCTTCTTCACCCACGGTTCTAATTGTATCCCAATCGATCGCATATTGCGCATGAGCTGGCTGGCAGATTCCTCGAAGGTGAAAAAGAGTACGCGTTCATGTCTTTTGCATGCCGCTTCAACAAACTGCGAGGCAATGCTCGTCTTGCCTGTACCGGCGGTGCCGGAAACAAGCACCGTGCTGGCCCGGAAATATCCTTTGCCGGAGAGCATCGTATCGAGCCGCGGAATGCCGGTCGAAATTCTCTCGAGGGACGAAGAATGATTCAGTCCCAGTGAAGTAACCGGCAAAACCGAAAAACCATCTTCATCAATGAGGAACGGGTACTCGTTCGTTCCGTGCGTTGAACCGCGGTACTTGACGACCCGCAGCCGCCGTATCGATGCTTGATCGCTCACGCGATGATCGAGCAAGATGACGCAGTCGGAGACGTATTCTTCCAACCCTTCGCGAGTAAAACTATTTGTTCCTCGCTCCGCAGTAAGTATTGTTGTTACGCCTTTCTTTTTCAGCCAGCCCAATAACCGGCGGAGCTCAGCGCGGAGAATGAGAGTATTTGGCAATCCCGAAAAAAGTGTTTCTATCGTGTCCAGCACAACCCGCTTTGCCCCGATACTTTCAATTGCAAGATGAATCCTGATAAACAATCCTTCCAAATCGTATTCGCCGCTTTGCTCGAATTCACTCCGATCGATGTGAATGTGTTCGAGCCAGATCTTCTTCTGTTCAACCAGTCTGGCCAAATCGAATCCCAGCGATGCAACGTTTGCCGTAAGTTCTTTTTCTGTTTCCTCGAACGACAAAAAGACGCCGGGTTCATTGTATTCTGTTGCTCCACGGACGAGAAATTCCATGGCGAAGAGGGTCTTACCGCAGCCGGCCCCCCCGCAAACAAGCGTCGGCCTTCCTTTCGGCAATCCGCCGTTTGTAATGTCATCGAGACCCCTTATGCCGGTGGGAGATTTCGGGAGTTCTTTGAGCTGAATGTGGCGATTAAGAGTCGGCATCGGCATCCTCTGTCTGGAAGTATCCAACAAAACAAAATTTGCCAGGAGGATTTTGGAGTGGTGGTGCAGCTCTTCACTTCCTGTCAAATCTGGATCCGTGGGGGCAATTATACGTTACAAAATAGGAAATGATTTGATATACTGCAACTCAACCGAGCCGTGGGCAGTGGCTGAATTTAGGGAAAACCTCATTAATGAGTATTTATTTGTCATTCTGAAGGAATCCCGCTTCCGTGATTCGCGGAAGCGGGAGAAAGTGAATGCCGACACGAAGTGTTCCTTCGGAAAGGCATCGTCCGAAGGAGTCCTTTGGACCTTCGGGAGAATCCATGAGGATGCGGAGATGGATCTTTCTCCCGCCAATCACGACGTGATGCCTTCGGCAAGAACGGCGGCACTGGGCGAGGTTCTCGCTTTTTGTTTCTGACACAAGCCGAGCCATGGTCCTTCGTACGAGGGGTTGTACTGCGGGCTAGAATCTGAGGGTGAACGTTGTCTTCGCAGCGGGGTCGGAGCTGACCGAAATCGATCCGCGGTGAAGCCGCATGATCTGCCGTGAAAGACTCAATCCGATTCCGGATCCATTTTGCTTCGTCGTAAAAAATGGAATAAATATCCTCTCCTGAACATCTTTCGCAATCCCCGGTCCGTTGTCGGTCACTTCAATGATCACCCGCCCCCTTTCCCCCATCCGACCTTCTACTGCAATGGCGCCGTCTGTCCGATCAGCCAGAGCCTCCGCAGCGTTGCTGAGCAGGTTGATCAGCACCTGCTCGATCAACTCAGGATCCGCGGTGAGTTCCAGGCTGATCGGCTCGACGCGGGTCGAAAGAGCGATACGCCCCGCACTGAACCTCTCATGCATAAGCTGCTCGACCCTGCGAAACAGGTCCGCGACCGCGATGATGCCGAAACTGGGCCGCGGAATTCGCGCGAGATTCCGGTACGCATCGACGAAATGCAGCAGCCCCTGACTTCTTTTTTCAATCGTCTCCACCGCCCCGGTTACATCCCTCATCGTTTCTGCGCTGAGTCGTCCCTGGGACACTCCGTCCGGCGTACCCGGCCTGAGCATCCCGTTGACTGTCGAGGCAAGCGATGAAATAGGCGTAAGCGAATTCATGATCTCGTGAGTCAACACCCGGACGAGCCGCTGCCACGCCTCCATCTCTTTTTCGTCAAGCTCGGACTGTATGTTCTGGATGGAGATGAGCATCTGAGACTGGCCGCGCAATTTCTGTTCCGTGGCGTACACGATCAGTTGCACTGCTTCGCCGCGCACTTCCAGCTTGACAAGAGATTTTTGGCCGGAAGACAGCTTCATCAAAACTTCGACAAGCTCACCGCTGATGCGGCCCAGCGACCTGAGTTCGACGAGCTGATTGACGCCGAGGATTCGTTTTGCAGCATTGTTGATCAGGGTAACGCTGCCCTCGGGGGTAAATGCAATCAACCCGACGCCGACGTGCTGGATGACCGTCTGCAAATACAACGATTGCTCTTCCTTCTCCTCGCGTATTTTTTGGAGGTGATCGACTACTTCGCTGAATGCCGTATTCAACTCGTCGAACGATCTGCCCCGTCCCCTGGACGAAAACGATTGGGTAAAATCTCCGTACCGGATTGCAAGCAGGAACCGCGTCAGCTCCCGGTTCGTCTTCTCGACAAAATGGATGAGGGCATAGATCTGATAGGCGGCGACAACAAGGACGAGCGCCGATGTCGCATACAACTCTGTCCGGGTGAGGAGATAGAAGAGGAGAAGAAGGAAGCACGCGAGAACAAGACACCGGACCGAGACGTTGAGCCGGAACGATTTAAAGCCCATATTTTTCAAACCGTCGATAAAGAGCTGTGCGGGTCAATCCGAGTTCCTTCGCCGTCTGCGTAACATTGCCGCCGTGTTTGGCAAGCGCCTTCTGGATCACACCTTTTTCGATTTCCTGCAGCTTCGGTTCGACCTTGAGACTCGAATCTTCGTTCGCATCTGTCGATGTGAGGAAGAAGTCCTCGGGCTGGAGGATATTGTCTTCACTGAGAATGAGAGCTCGTTCAACGGCGTGCTCAAGTTCACGCACATTCCCGGGCCAGTTATATTGTTGCAGCTTGTTCATGGTCGCCCGCGGCACTTCGATATGCGGCTTATGGTAACGCAGGCCGTACTTCCCGAGAAAATGCTGAACGAGCAGCGGGATGTCGTCCGATCTGTCACGTAAGGGGGGCAAGTGAATCTCCACGGTGTTGATCCGATACAAGAGGTCCTGACGAAATTTTTTCTCCTGCACCATCAAAGCGATCGGCATATTCGTCGCTGAGATCAACCGGATATCGATGGGCTATGCCTTGTTTGACCCGATTCGGGTGACTTCACGGTTCTGGAGGACGGAAAGGAGTTTTGCCTGCATCGCAAGGGGCAGGTTGGAGATTTCATCGAGGAAGAGCGTTCCCCCCGAAGCCGTTTCAAATCGACCGGCACGAGTTTCCCGGGCATCGGTAAACGATCCTTTGACGTGGCCGAACAATTCGCTCTCGAAGAGCCCGGCGCTGAGCGCACCCATGTCGACGGTGATGAATACCTCGGCCGACCGAAGCGAGCGCCGGTGAAGCTCGCGCGCAACGAGCTCCTTTCCCGTTCCATTCTCACCCAGGATGAGCACGTTTGCGTCTGTTTTCGCGACCTTCTGTATCGCCGCGAAAATTCCCTTCATGGCGTTCGAATTGCCGATGAACCCGTGGAAGTGATAATCGAGATCGTCCCCCAATTGTCTCTGCCGGGAGCGAAGCTCTTCGACCTGTGTCCGGGATCGGCGGATCGTCATTGCCGCGGAAAGCGTGGCAAGTAATTTTTCGTTCTGCCACGGTTTTAAGACGAAGTCCGTAGCGCCCGCCTTGATCGCCCTGACGGCCATTTCAACATCGCCGTACGCCGTAATCAGAACGACGACGGCTTGCGGATCCACTTCGAGTATTTTGTCCAGCCAATAAAACCCCTCCCGGCCGCTGCTCACGTCGCGGGTGAAGTTCATATCTAAGAGAATGACGTCGTACTCCGCTTCTCTCAGAAGCCCCGGCAGGAGTTTTGGATCGCTTTCGGTTCGGACGGATTGTGCGTGCTGCTTCAGGTACAATTGAGCTGCCAGCAGCACATCCTTGTCGTCATCGAAGACTATGATGTTACCTAGAGTGGTAGCCACGGGTCGTGTTTCAGAAATAGCTTGAAGAATTGAACATGACGCTCCTGACGGAGCTTGGGAAATTTCGCAGTTTCTTGTGCTTCAATCATGTCGTCCCTTCGGGACTTATCGATGAAACTACTGAGACGCCGCACTCGCATCTCTTCAAGTTTCTCTTTGGGGGGCGGGAAAGCAGTCAATCATATTGCGAACTTCGTGCCAGTCGATGTTGCTTAAGAAGCCGTCAATTGACCGTTTACACGAAGGAAATATTCTTGCATGTCCGTTTCCGGACATCTAATGTAACGAAAACGGACGCAATTGCAAGGGGATGTTGATTTTTTGTTTAATTTCGCAAGGGAATATTGGCTTGGATGTTGTTTCAACTGACCGCATGCAACAAGAATCTTCTGCAACACAACGCAGTTTCGGAGGACGCGATGAAAACAACCACGATATTAACAGCCGCACTATTCCTTGTGTCGATTCCGGCGATAGGACAAAGTGACTTGCCTGGAAAGCAATTGGATGGGCCCTATGTTGTTTCAGAATTCTCTTACACAGATGCCTATCTCCAGAGAGCCTTTAGGAACTACGCGATGGATTTGAATTCAGCCAACGACGGCGTTGTTGAGTCTACGATCGCCTATTTGACATTCTTGCATCTCAGCATGCCGCAGGTCGACCTGAAGCGATTCGAAGCGATGATCACCAAACTTGCAGAATTGGGCAGGACGCCGGTCATTCGGTATAAGGCCTATCTCGCGACTATGGTCTTTGAAAGTCCAGGGTCGTTTGCCGGGGTGCAGAACGCAGGCTATGCCAACAGCAACCAGTTTCTTTACAATGTTGCGTCGCAGGCTCAAATGACTCTTTTGGGTCAGAACATCAAGTAGGCTGATGCCGTAGTAGGTTTCAGGAACGACAACGAGTGGTAGGCTCAAGTCGTCATTGAACAGAAAAAGCCGACATTAGGCCGCGAACCAAGAATGATAGCGCAGTCTTAAATAGATGGATATCCGAGAATTAAAGGACCCGCACTCCAATTCATCCAATGCGTTAGAGCAATCAGGAATGGATCGGAAACTCAAAAAACACGCCTGGACAATTCGCAGGATTATGTACGTCGCCGCCGGTGCGTTACTGTTCTTCTTCATCATCTATAGTCTTATTTTCAACGATGGGAGATCCAGACTCAACGTCGAAACCGATAAGATCACCGTCTCAAAGGTGACGAAAGCTGCATTCCAGGAATATATACCCGTCCAGGGGACCATTCTTCCAATTCAAACATTTTATCTCGATGCCATCGAAGGAGGAAGAGTGGAAAAGCGGTATGTCGAGGCGGGTTCGTTTGTCACAAAGGGTGATCCGATCGTAAAGCTCGCCAATACAAACTTGCAGCTCGATGTGATGTACCGCGAAGCGCTGACGTATCAGGAAATCAACGACGCACAGAACAGACGATTGACTATTGAACAGAACACCATTGCAGTGAAAACGACGCTGGCGGATGCAGAATACCAGGTACAAAGTGCGCGGCTTGCCTTCTTGCGGGATTCAGCGTTGGTGCTCAAGAACCTCGTGTCCGATCAGAGCTATCTGCTGTCGCGATATGCTTATGAATCCTGGTTGAAACGCAGATCCCTGGCTAGAGACAATTTCCGCCAGGATTCAATTCTCCGGGTCACTCAACTGGTTCAGCTCGAATCCTCCGTAGCGAGGTTACAGGAAAACCTGGAGATGACGAAGAAGAACCTGGACAACCTGGTTGTCAGGTCGCCGATTAGCGGCCAATTGACTTCGCTCAACGCTGAAATCGGGGAATCGAAGTCGCCCGGCCAGCGCATAGGACAAATCGACGTGCTGGACAATTTCAAGGTCCAGGCTTCCATCGATGAATTTTATATTGCGCGTATCAATCCGGGACGTACGGGCGAATTCGATTTGACCGGAACGACATACACGCTGAAGATCACGAAAGTTTATCCGGAAGTCACGAACGGCCGTTTCGATGTAGACATGGAATTTGCCGGCGCGCCTCCGGCCGGAATACGACGTGGACAGACGCTTCAGATTCGTCTGGAACTCGGCGATCTGACTGAAGCTGTCCTCCTTCCCCGTGGCGGATTCTTCCAAAAGACCGGCGGCCAGTGGGTGTACGTGGTGGACAAATCCGGAGACTACGCCGTAAGACGGGGCGTCAAGCTTGGGCGACAGAACCCGCAGATGTTCGAAGTGCTCGATGGCCTGCAGCCGGGTGAGCACGTCATTACATCATCGTACGACAACTTTGGCGACATTGACAAACTCGTCCTCAAAAAGTAAACGCAAAGAGTGATACAATGGCAGCGGCCTTTGCCGTGGCTGATGATCGGGACTCAGCGAGCTGGAATCAGGCGCGACGTGCGGTGTGTGCAATTCTGACGTTGACTGAATCGTTATTCCGAAGAAACGAACACAGAAAGCTCGCGACAAACATCAAACATCTTTCACTCTCAGCTCTCGCCAACATTGCTAGGGGATTTGAGAGATCCGGAGATAGAAACTTTCTGATGAGAGCAGCGAATACTATCGAGCAGTTCGACCAAGAACTGAAGCGCGCACAACAAAGGGGAGCATTGAACGATGCCGATGCTGCGCTTTTGAAAGAGAATTTCGACGCTGTAAAGAAATCGCTTGAACATCTGCGACCGTAACATTCTCTCAACACCTCAACAAATCGGAGTCTGCAATGATTAGAACGAATAACCTGAAGCGAATCTATACCACGGATGAAGTCGAAACAACCGCATTGAACAACGTGAATATCGAGATCAACGAACAAGAGTTCGTGGCGATCATGGGTCCGTCGGGGTGCGGCAAGTCGACGCTCCTGAATATCCTCGGTCTGCTGGACAATCCTAACGATGGTGAGTACTACTTCTTGGACCAGGAAGTCTCACAATTCAGCGAACGGCAGCGGGCGAGCATGCGTAAGGCGAACATTGGCTTTGTCTTCCAGAGCTTTAATCTCATCGATGAACTGACGGTCTATGAAAACGTCGAGCTCCCGCTTTTCTATCTGGGTATCTCCTCGTCCGATCGTGAGAAACGCGTCAACGAAGTCCTCGAGCAAATGCAGGTGATGCATCGGAAGAACCACTTTCCACAGCAGCTGTCAGGCGGTCAACAGCAAAGAGTGGCGGTTGCTCGCGCCATCGTTGCCAGACCCAAACTGATTCTGGCGGACGAACCGACAGGAAATCTCGACTCCGCCAACGGAAGCGAGGTCATGAAACTCCTCAACGAACTCAACGAGAACGGCACAACGATCGTGATGGTCACCCACTCTGCCCACGATGCTGAATACAGTCACAGAGTCATCAATCTCTTTGACGGACACGTCGTCACAGAGAACATTAAAGAAAAATTTCACATCTGACGGGATCGGCCGGTGCGTGGAGCAATCATGATGTTATCGACACAATAACGATGAAATTTGAGGGAACCATGTTTACAAACTATCTCAAGATCGCCTTGCGGAATCTCCTCAGGCAGAAAGTATATTCGCTGATCAATATCACCGGACTCGCGGTTGGCATCGCGTGTTGCATCGTCATCGTGTTATACGTCCATGACGAACTCAGCTTCGATACCTTCAACGCGAATGCGGACCGGGTCTATCGCCCAACGCTGCTCGGGGCCTTTCAGGGAAAGCAGATTAACAGCGCACAATGCCCAGCAGGGATGGGACCCGCGCTTTCGCACGATTTGCCCGAACTTGCCGCATACACTCGAATCAGGAATTTCGGCGGCATGGTACTGCGCTTCGCGGACAAAGTGTTCAGCGAGGAGCGTTTCCTGGGCGCTGATTCCTCATTTTTCGACGTCTTTACTGTCCATTTTCTTGAAGGAAATCCCAAAACGGCGCTCACGCAGCCTCAAAGCGTCGTACTGACACAGGCGATGGCAAAGAAGTACTTTGGAGACGTAGACCCGGTTGGGAAAGTACTCAACACCAATGGGAAGTTGAATTGGACGGTCACAGGCGTTATGGAAGATTGGCCGAAGAATTCCCATCTCAAGTTTGATTTTCTCGGTTCGCTCACGACTTCTGACGACAGCAGAAACACGACATGGCTGAGCAATAACTACCTTACGTATCTGCTTCTTCGGAAGGGAACCAACATCGCTGAATTCCAACAGAAGCTGGACAGTGAGACTGTGAAGTACGCAAGTCCACAGATGAAAAAGATTGCCGGAATTTCACTCGAACAATTCAGGGCTGGCGGAAACAGTTACGGCTATTTTCTGCAGCCGTTGAGTTCCATTCACCTTCATTCTCATTTGGATTACGAGCAAGGGCCCAACGGAGATATTTCCTATGTATACATATTCTCGGCGCTCGCGCTGGCGATCCTTCTTATTGCGTGTATCAATTTCATCAATCTCGCTACGGCAAGATCAGAAAGGCGGGCGCGGGAAGTCGGCATCAGAAAAACCCTTGGCTCGAACCGTCTGCGCCTCGTGGGCCAATTCCTCGCGGAATCGATACTGATGAGCGTCATCGCCGTTCTGCTGGCAATTATTCTCGTCGAGGTTCTGCTGCCCCTGTTCAATGATATAGCAGGTAAGGAGATGAGTCTCTCTCTCTTCAGCAGCCCGCTGACAGTTCTTCTGCTCCTTTTCTTTGCCACAGTAGTGGGAGCGGCTGCAGGGTCCTATCCGGCGTTCTACTTGTCGTCATTTCGGCCAATGGATGTCCTTGCGAAGAATGCACGAAGAAGATGGAGAAAACCTACTCTCCGCAGCGGACTTGTCACGTTTCAATTTGCCGTTTCGATTGTCTTGTTCATCGGCACTTTTGTCATCCACTCTCAATTGCGGTACATCCAAACAAGAAACCTCGGATTTGACAAAGAGCAGCTGATCGTGATTGAGCGGACAAATGATTTGGCTGGACGTCTGCAGGCCTTCGAACAGGAGTTGCGAAGTAATCCAAGGATCCTCAATCTGACCAATTCAACCGCCATCCCTGGTACTCAAGGAGGAGATGGGGCCTATCAAATGATTGGCATAGCTGGCCATCAATTTGAAGATCTTCGGGAGATGTGGTGCGATTATGATTTTGCGGATACATACCGCTTGAAGATACTGGAGGGGAGATTTTTTTCAAAAGAGCACGCATCGGATACGGTTGGAGTCGTCGCGAATGAAGCGGTTGAAAGAGCCTACGGCGAGAAAAATATCGTCGGAAGATATCTCGCCATTCCTGGACCCACTCCGGCTAATGCCCAGAAATACGAAATCATCGGAGTGACCAACGACTTCAATTTCCAGTCTCTCCATGAGTCAATCCGACCTCTCATCATGCACTTTCTTTCAAGGAACAATCTCGTCGGACAGTTCATCACTGTTCGTTTGAGTCCCGGAGATCCGAAACCCGTGCTATCGTTTCTCGAAGGCGTTTGGAAGAGCCACGCGGGAAACGAGGGCTTTAGCTACAATTTCCTGGACCAGAACCTTGAGCGCCTCTATGCTGCCGAGCGAAGGACAAGCAAGATCGCTGCAACATTTTCAATCCTAGCAGTCTTTATTGCCTCCCTGGGATTGCTCGGGCTCGCTGCATATGTGACGGAGCGAAAGACCAAGGAGATTGGCATTCGGAAGGTGCTTGGGGCCTCTGTATCTGAAATTCTTCGCTTACTGTGGACGGAGTTTGCCAAATGGATCCTGATCGCTAATGTGATTGCGTGGCCCGTCGCTTATTACGTCATGGACAAGTGGCTGCAGGACTTTGCGTACCGGGTAGATATCGGGCTCTGGGTATTTGTTTTCTCAGGGGCGTTAGCACTCATTATCGCCTTTCTAGCGGTTGGTTCGTACGCAATCCGAGCGGCCCTTTCGAACCCTGTTGAGGCATTGAGGTATGAATAAGGGAATCGCGGTTATCAAGCTGCTGAACGAGCTCGATGAATGTGGGGCCACAATTGTCATGGTGACCCCCTCTGTCCGCGATTCCGAGGACAGTCATCGCGTCATCAATCTCTTCGACGGCCACGTCGTGACAGAAAACATCAAAGAACAGATCCGCGTCTAAGCGCAACCTCAGAATGCCGGGAGTTTTGAATGTTTAAGAATTACGTCAAAATATACCTGAGAAACCTTAAGAAGCAGAAGGCCTATTCGTTCATCAACATCTTCGGCCTTGCGGTCGGCCTTTCCGTATTCATCCTCGTGCTGACGGTCTTCGACTTCAACCTGAGTTTTGATTCCTTTCACACGCACCCTGAATCCATCTATCTCGTCGTTTTCGAATACACTGCATCCGACGGTTCCACACAGAAGGAGGCATACTCGCGTCTGCCCCTGGGGAATCTGCTTGCGCAGAAATTCCCGGAGATTGAACGGGCCACAACGCAAAGGCAATATTTCAGGAATAGCTTCCGATATGGGGACAAGAAATTCTATGAAACGGGAGTCCTCTTCGCCGACACGAACTTCCTGAGAATTTTCAATTACCCCGTTATCGCGGGAGACAAAAGCTCCCCCTTGTCCCGGCCCAACTCCATTGTCCTCACGGAATCGGCATCGAGAAGATATTTCGGAGATGAGAACCCCATCGGGAAAATGTTGACGACCGATTTTGGAGATGCCGGATTGGTCGTCACCGCCGTCATCAAAGACTGTCCGTTCAATTCCAGCAACAGGTTTGAGGTGCTAGTCTCGATGCCGGCCGGATACAATCAGGATTGGGGAGTTCAGGGGAGCACATACACTTTTCTGAAGCTGAAAGATGGGGCGAGTGCGGCGTTGCTGGAGTCCAAGCTTCCCGCCTTCGTCGAGGAGCAGGCTCCGGTGTTGCGGGACAACAGGGCGAAGTTGTTCCTCCGTCCGTTGAAAGATCTTCACCTGAAATCCATGGACGTCAATTGCGGGTTCAGTATCACGCCGATTATTCAGTACTATTTTATACTGGCGATTGCGGCCGGATTACTCATCGTCGTGTCGATCAACTTCATGATCCTTTCGACATCCCGATACGGCAATCGGGCAAAGGAGGTGGGAATCAGAAAAGCCATCGGCGCTGAGAGAGGGCAGCTTATCGTTCAATACATCGCCGAATCCATGGCGACAGCCCTCATCGCCCTCCCCCTGGCGATTGTTTTATTTGAACTGGTCCGCCCCGGTTTTATTGCGATCGTGGGGGGCGGAGTCGAACTCAGTCTGACGCAAGATCCTGGAGTGCTCGGCATTGTTGCGGCTGTCACGCTATGCGTCGGGTTTGTTTCAGGAATATATCCCGCGTTCTTCCTCTCTTCATTTCAGCCGGCGAGCGTTTTCAGAAGTCAGAAGGTCGGCGGAAGGAAAAAAATCAACTTTCGGAAAGCGCTTGTGCTTATCCAGTTCACGCTCACGTTCATCATGATTGCCGCGACCCTGGTGCTGATGAAGCAGCTGAATATGTTGTCTCAGGTCAATCTGGGGTATGACCGGAAAAACATTATTGTGATTCCGTGCACCTATGAAATGGCAAACAAGTTTGACGTCCTCGAGAAGGAATTAAAACAGAATAC
>Ga0265338_10000974_pt1 | contig 48196 bp, 46 predicted proteins | sample 42126metaG_FD_193579 | JGI IMG/M metagenome (GOLD analysis project Ga0265338, IMG submission 193579) | Rhizosphere microbial communities from Carex aquatilis grown in University of Washington, Seatle, WA, United States - 4-21-26 metaG | ecosystem: Host-associated > Plants > Roots > Rhizosphere...
GCGGGCTACGCGGGCGTGCAGCGGCATGCGATGATTTGGACGGGCGACAATAGTTCCGTCTGGGAACATATGTCGGACGCCATCCAGATGTTTCTGAACCTGAGTGTCAGCGGCGTCGCGTTTTGCGGCGGAGACGTCGGTGGGTTTTTAGACAATGCCACGCCGGAAATGCTCGTGCGGTGGATGCAGATGGCGGCGTTCACGCCGTTCTTCCGCAATCATTCGAACATCCACACGATCGACCAGGAACCGTGGGCGTTTGGGCCAAAAGTCGAGGCGCTGTGCCGCCGTTATATCGAGTTGCGCTATCAGTTCTTGCCCTATCTGTATGCGTTATTTGCGGAAGCGCGGCGGACGGGCGCGCCGATCATGCGTCCGCTGTTCTGGCATTACCAAAATGACCCGACGGCAGTCGCGGTGGGCGACCAATTCTTGCTGGGGCCGGACATGCTCATCGCTCCGATCGTGAAACAGGGTGCGACGGCGCGGGCGGTTTATCTACCGCGCGGGGATTGGTTCAATTTTTGGAGCGGGGAGAAATTTACCGGCGGCGAGCCGGTGCTCGTGCGGGCTCCATTGGAAACGGTTCCGCTGTTCATCCGGGCGGGAGCGATCATCCCGATGTGCGCGATCCAACAATTTGTCGGCGAGAACGAAACCGGCGTAGTGAACCTGCATGTCTGGCCGGGCGGTCGCGGCAAACTGAACTGGTACGAGGACGACGGCAACACGATGAGTTACGAGACCGGTGAAATCTCTGGACGCACCATCACATTCAATTATGGAGAACTGATGTTCGGAAAAGCAGCGGGCGGGTTTGTGAGCAAGGTCAAGACGTGGCGCGTGATTCTGCGCAACGCGGAGCGGGCCGGAAAAGTTTTTGTGAATGGAAAAAGAGTGGCGGCGAAATTTGATAAACAGACGCGGGTGATGGCTTTTGAATTTCCTAATGAACTGGAGCGGATTGATGCCAAATATTTGTAACAAAAATTTAATAAAATTTTCCTTGAGAAAACTTTTTAGGAGACGATAGTTAGACCAAGAAGCGCAACGGTTTGCGTGATGATCTTTGGAACAGAAAAACCGAACATTTTCCCTGCCTTGTTCGTGTACCGCGACTAATCCTTGAACCGTAATTATACGTTCCTGGGGCATAAAGTTGTGGCTGTGGCCGACAGGCCTTAATTGGACGTCGAAAGCAGTCCGGCCGGCTCCGCATGTTGCATAACATGTTCAAAGGAACAGTCGTCCACGGCAAAGGCGGGGATTTCTTTTTAGAGCGGTCTCAGAAATACCAAGGCCGCGCGGAAAAAAACTATCAGCCTGGCGGCAGAAACGAAAGCGATCCTTTTGGGCTTTGGCTTCGTTTCAACTCGGTCACAGGCCGCTGCGGGCATGCTCCCTCGCTGAAGCCTCGCCAAAGCCCAAAAGTCTTCGCTCCGCGCTGGCCCTGATATTTCTTCGACCGCTCTGGAATGTAGAATGCAGAATGCAGATTGACAGGGCGCGTTAATCGGATGCGCGCCGTCGTACCTCGCATAACAATTGAATAACTCACCACGCTCGCGGCGGGCAGAGGACTGCCCGCCCTACCATTGAATCGAGCTTTTCTCCAAGGTATCCGCAAAGTTTACTTTTTCGGCGGGTGGGTGGCTTCGGTTTTTTGTTTACGGAAGAATTCGGTGGCTCCGCCCATCCCTTGCGCGGCCCGGACCTGGCGCAGGCCGGTTTGGATATAGCTCAGCAGCGCGACCCAAACGACAAAGCCCAGGCAGATATATTTCAAATACATGGGCCAATCGAGGGGCGAATCCCAGATGGCGTGCATGAGAGCAGCAAGGACAAAGACGCGAAGGAAACGCGGGTCCAGCAACATGTTCCAATCGAATTTCTGGTCGCCGCGCACGCGCCATAACGCGCCGCCGACCAGCGCGGTCCACAAGACGTGCCCGCCGAGGAGCGCCAGCCAGGCGCGGGTGGTGATATTCGCGATGCCGTAAGTATAAGCGTAACCGGCCGATTCAAACCCGGCAAAGCCGGCCCCCACGGCGGCGCCGAACAACATTCCGTTGAGGGTCCAGCGGTACTTGGATTTATTCAGCACGAGCAACAGGGCGGCCGCTTTGCCCGTTTCCTCAACGAACCCGGCGCCGAACGCGCCACCCCAGCCCTGTGCTTGTCCGGCTTTGGTCCATTGATAGAGAAACAGCGAAACCATCAGCGAGAGCACACCGCCGAGGAATAAAAGTTTCAAAACCTGGTAAAGGGGGACGTTGCGCAGGACGTTGACTTCAAAGAACAGGATCAGAAGCGTGAACGGCATCACAAACGAGCCGATGACGAGGAGGCCGGGAATGAGGTTGTCATTGTTGAACTGGTTGTAGGCGAAAACCAGTCCGGCATAGACGAGCGCGGAGAGGATAAACGTCTTGAAGAACAACCAGGGTTTGGGCCAGTTGGTATCCACGTCCGCGAGCTTGGGTGTGTCGCCGGCCGTGCCGACGGCGAAATACTCCTCCATCTCTTCGTCGGTGCGCTTGCGCCAGATCTCGGAAAACATTTCGCCGGGTTTAAAGCCCTCGATCTTTTCCACGCCGGCCACTTCACTGATGCGTTCGCCGATGCTGCCGAAGAAACTCGAGATGTCCGGCCCACCCGCGCCGCCCTGGACCTGCCAAACGGAGCGGCCAATGCGCAATTGCTGGCCGTGTTCGAGGTGGCCTTTGGTCGTGCGCTGGCCGTCCACGAAAGCGGCGGAGTCGGCGGCGACGATGAATTGCACGTGGCCATGTCCGTCGAGATGCAGGTTGATGTGTTCTTTGGCGACATCGGGGTCGTCACTGGCGATCTCGCAAGTGGAGGCGCGGCCGATGGCGACGGTTTGGGTGGAGATAGCGAGGCGTTTGCCGTTATCCGGGCCGCCAATGCAGACCAGGATGACCGAAGGGGATGCGGTGGGTTCAGCCATGAGGCAGGGGTTTAGCGGGGAACAACCCAAGTGTCAATAACAGGATGGTGAGCCGGATTTTGAACAGAAGGAAACAAAGAGAACGAAGAGTTTTTTACCACGGAACACACGGAATTATACGAAGAGAGGATTTACAACGAAGCAACAAACAAAGACCTTTTACGCGAATTTCACTAATTGGCGCGAATTTAGATTTGAATCCCGATTCGGAATCGGGACTTCGTCCCGCATTGCGGGACTCAGCAAGGAAACGGAGGGCGCTTGTGTGTGTCAATCATCGCGCTCACTTATAATTCCGTTGGTAGCCTAAAATGGTGCCGTCGTCACTGATCATCAGAGTGATGGAACGCCGGACATCGCCGTTGGGTGTGGCCGTCATCGCCATGACGACCCACAGCTTGTCCTTGTGGTCCACGGGGAGATAGCCGGCGTTGTCGGGCCAGCCCGCAAGTGCTTCGCGCTTTTTCACCTCAGCTTCCGCTGCCCTTTGGATCCGTGGCCAATCGCGATGCTGCATCAGTTTATCGAGGTTACGCTCGTCAGATGTGGTCGCGCAACCGGTCAGGAGCGACACGATGGCGGCGGCGAGAAGGAGGGCGTAACAAGTTTTCATAGTGCGGTCATTTGGAGAAGAGCGGTCCGAAGTCTGACTTTTATTTTGGCGGGTTGTCGGCACGAGGTTTGGAAAGTAACCGGCGGGCCTCAGTGATAGCCCGGGCCAGTTCGCGGTCCCGGCCCCACTTGGCCGTCTTCGCGCAGACATCCTTTAGCCGCAAAATAGCGTCGAAATAATCGGGGTCAATCTCCTCAGGGGGCTTCGTTGAGGCGAATTGGTGGTGCTGCAACCGGGAGCGCTCAATGCTTGCGGGTAGAAGAACAATGCTCCAATGCAGGATGCCGGGTTTGGCCGTCAAAGCTGCCTCGACGAGATGAGGAACCGCCGCAAATGAAGCCGAGCTGATAGTTTCCTGGTGGCAAAGCAGATCCCACAGGTCGGTCCAAATCTCGCCCTGAATGGAATGGCGCTCGCAGGGGTAGGGGTTGGCGTAGATCGCGCGAAGCAACTCAGGAACACGCACCGCGGGTCCGCGCGTGCATTCGATGTCTGACCATCTAGGGCTGTCCAAAGGAATCATCGTTGGCTGGTGAAAGTGTACGTGTGCAGCAGCGCATGGTTAGCACACCAACCCCGTCGGACGGGGAGCAATGACGTAAGTAACAAGGCCGCACAATCTGTTGAATATGAACTGTTCATTTCTTGTTACTTAAGAGGCGGCAGCTTTTTCATGTCGCTCACCATCGAACCCTCGTCTTTGCGAATCCGCTGCTGACGGTCTGACCATCAATCAGCAATACGTATTTCAAATTGACTAACGACCGGAAAGTCGAACCGCTGCACATCTGTAACGAAACGGGCCGCCCGTCGTGCTCTACTGTCGCACGAGCCTCGCTAGAAAAACAGCAACCGCCGGACGTAGCCACTTGCTTACCATCAAACCACAACTCGTTCAGAGTGGCCAACCAGAACCTCCTGTGAGAGAGCACAGGAATAAACTCTATCGTGTGCCCTTTCCAATCAATCTTGTTTATCGCAGGCATACTTGCCGCCTAACAGATGTTAGGCCAAAAGGGGGTGTTGGTCTGGTGTCCCAGTGATCGGTTTGGTGTGAGCGTCACAAAGGCATTTAAGCGGGTGAGGGAGGGAGGGCAAGTTTAAATTCCCAGCACCAGGCGTCCAAGCTCCATCCCGCCGAGCGGGACAGGAAGAAGCTCCTATCACCTAGCATCGAATAATTAGCTGATGATAGGATTTTAAGAACTGATAAAAACCCCTTTCTGTGACGCTCACTCTCCTACCCCTCACGAATCCGACACGGCTGAATGCCAATCGGTCGTTATGGTAAAGATAATCCCGATTACCAATAGAGCGAGAATGGCCGTGAAAACTATATTCAGGTAGCGTGAAGGAAATCTTAAATCCTTTAGAACCGCCAGGGTTCCAATGACCAGCATCACCCTAAGCCATCCCAAAGGCCCGACGGTATATACGGTTCTGGAAAAAATTGAAAAATGCCCTTCTCCCATGTCAGAAAACAGCGTTAGAAATCTGGGCAGGACGAGAAAGACCGTCATGCCACATAGAAAATATGCCCCAGCTAATATCCGGGTGTAAGGTTGAATCTTCATTTGTGCGAGTCATCCTAATAGACCAAAGGAGAATCGGGTCTAGCGTCCGTAGTAAGTTCGCCCAAGGTGAATGTTCACGAGGCTTTTTAAGCCCACGTTAATGGGAGGGCAAGATTAATCCGTATGGGTCACTTTAATTAACAAAGTTTAACAATAATTTTACAATAATTGACTTTTGTGCCAATGTTGGGATGATTTCTGGGGACTGGAAAGTCCCCAGAACCCGCAGGTTGGAAAACCTGCGCTACATGTACAGTTGCGGGATCAACTCTGGAACCGCCTAAAGGCGGAACTCCAAACAAAAAACGGACGTTCCAGTGTGGACGTCCTTACCAGAAAAGAATTTATGGGACGAAATGGAAAGATAGCGAGGTTGCCGGTGGAAATCCGGACGGAATTGAATGTGCGGTTGCGCGATGGGCAGACGGGGCGGGTGGTTTTGGGTTGGTTGAATGGGCTGGAGCCGGTGCGGACGGTTTTGGCAAAGGAGTTCAAGGGCGCGCCGGTGAATGATCCCAACCTGACGGCGTGGCGCACCAGTGGCTATGTAGAATGGGAAGAGCAGGAGACGGCGCTCAAGCTGGGGCAGGAACTTCGGGGCGGGGTGATGTCGGATGAGGAGGCGGGGATGGAGGTGGCATTCACGGCGGTGACTTTGAAGGTGGCGGAGCTATCGCGGTTCATGATGAGGAAGGAGACGGAGCCGGAGAAGCAATGGGAATGGTTGCAGCGGGCGAACCGGATGTTGTGCCGGTTGCGTCGGGACCGCTGCCGGGAGATGGAGTTGAAGGTAGAACAGCGGAGGCTGGAATTGCGTGGGCAGATCGGCAGCGCGGAGGGGCAATTATGAAATTCCAAATTCCAATGGGAAAAAGCGCCAGAGGACAGGCGCACTCCAGGACGCTTCGCGCGGTAGGCAGATCGCGGGTGGTGCGAATATTGGGGCAGCGTTCCGACTGGTTCCGAGTGTTTTAAGATATTTTAAGAAAAAACATGGGGGGGGTGATGTCATTGAGGATTGCCGATTGCCGATTGCGGATTTGGAGTCAGCGCCGACTGACGTCGGCGGCTACAAACAGAGTGAGTTTCCAAAATGTTAGGCAACCCTTGCCACGAATGTTATTCTTGAATTATGGCACGGGATGACCTGTTTACGTCTGCTACGCAGCCGTCGCCGGAAACAACGGCGGCGGAGAACGGGACTTTTCGGAACCGTCCGCTGGCGGCGCGGATGCGTCCACGCAACCTGGATGAATATGTGGGGCAGGCGCATATCCTGGGGCCGGGTCAATTGCTACGCCGCGCGATCGAGGCGGACCGGATTCAATCGTTGATATTTTACGGGCCGCCGGGCACGGGGAAGACGTCGCTGGCGCAGATCATTGCGCTGCAGACCAAGAGCAAATTTGACCGGTTGAGCGGGGTGGAATCCAACGTGGCGGACATGCGGCGGGTGCTGTCGGGAGCGGCGAACCGGTTGGAGAACACGGGGCAGCCGACGATTCTGTTTATTGATGAGATCCATCGGTTCAACAAGGCGCAGCAGGATGTTTTGTTGCCGGACGTGGAAAGCGGCGTGGTGAAACTCATCGGGGCGACGACGCACAATCCATTTTTCTTCGTGAATTCGCCGTTGGTTTCGCGGTCGCAAATCTTTGAACTGCGTCCACTTTCCGAAGAAGACTTGTACGGGCTGTTGCAGCGCGCTTTGGCGGATAGCGAACGAGGGCTGGGCTATTTGAAGGTGGTGGCGGAGGAAAAGGCGGTGCGGCATCTGGCCAAGATTGCGGATGGCGATGCGCGGAAGGCGTTGAATGCGCTGGAGATCGCGGTGCTGACGACGTCGCCGGGCGCGGATGGGGCGGTACACGTGACGATGGATGTGGCGGAGCAGAGCATCCAGAAAAAGGCGGTGGTGTACGACGGGGATGAGGATGCGCATTACGACACGATTTCGGCGTTCATCAAATCGTTGCGCGGGAGCGACCCGGACGCGGCGTTGTATTGGCTGGCGAAGATGATCCATGCGGGGGAAGACCCGCGGTTCATTGCGCGGCGGATAGTGATCCATGCGGCAGAAGACGTGGGGTTGGCGGACCCGATGGCGTTGGTGCTGGCGAACGCGGCGTTCCAGGCGGCGGAATTTATCGGATGGCCGGAGGCGCAGATTCCGCTGGCGGAAGCGACGATCTATATCGCGACGGCGAACAAGAGCAACAGTGTGGTGATGGCGATCAATGCGGCGTTGAAGGATGTGCGGGAGAATCCGACGCTGGCGGTGCCGGAGCATCTGCGGGACTCGCATTACAGCGGCGCGAAGAAGCTTGGCCACGGCGAAGGCTATAAATACGCGCACGACCATCCGGAACATTTTGTGGTGCAGGATTATCTGGGAGCGGAGAAACGGTTTTACGAACCGACGGAGCAGGGGGTGGAAAAGAAGATCAAGGAACGAGTGGAGAAGTGGCGGGCGATGATGGATGAAGCGAAGAAACAATCTCAAAAAAAGTGAAGGTGTATGAACTGTGGAGAACATCGAACAACCAACATCCAACATCGAACATCCAATGGAAAACCCTCACCCCGGCCCTCTCCCATCGGATGGGAGAGGGAGAATCGCTGGCCAATGATTGCGGGATGGGAAGAGCGAACCGGTTTGGGGGTACAAATTGCGAATGCTCTTTGTCCGGGAAATTTCTCCCGCAAGCGGAGGGAGGCATAGCGGCAACTTAAGACTCTACTAAAAAAGCGAATGGACATACAAACCGCCAAAGCACAATTGCGTGTAAAGATTGCCGCGGGCATCAAACAGATGCCGGCGAAGGCGCGCGCGCAGGAATCGGAAACGTTATGCAAGCTGTTGAAGCGGCAGGCGGTGTGGAAATCGGCGGGGAGCATCCTGTTTTTTGCGCCAATGGCGGGGGAGCCGGATATCTGGCCATTGATGGCGCAAGCAATTGAGCTGGGGAAGGTCGTGGCGTTGCCACGGTATTTGCCGGAAACGGAGACGTATATCGCGTGCCGGGTTTTGGATGTGGATACGGAGATAGAGCCGGGGAAATTCGGCATCCGGGAGCCGAATGCGCGGTTGGCGGAAGTGCCGTTAAACCAACTGGACTTGGTGCTGGTGCCTGGGGTAGCATTCGACTTGAGCCGCCGCAGGCTGGGTCGAGGGCGAGGTTTTTACGACCGGTTGCTTGCGGAGGTGCATGGGGTGACGTGTGGAGTAGGTTTCAATGAACAAATCGTGGAGCACATTCCCGTCGAACCGCATGATGTTGTATTAAATTGCATCCTTACGCCGACGCGCTGGATTGAACCGAAGCGGCGCGCGGTCCTTTGATCACTTGAATCTTTGGTCGAAAATACTTGCGGGCGGCCTTGGCGCAGCCGCCGGGGCGGTCGTCTGCTTTCTCATCTTTCGATGGAAAAGCGCGCGCGACCGCCAATTGCAATCCTATCAGGCCCAATCCCTCCTCGAAAAAGCGCGCGCCGACGCGGAAGCCGTTTTGCGTGACGCGCGTGCCACGGCGAATGAAGAATTGATCAAACGCCGGGATGAACTGGAGAAATCCTTTGCCGCCCGGACGGCGGAGCGCATGGCAGCGGAGCAACGATTGAGCGAACGCGAAGGGATCGTGAACACGCAGTTGAGCCGCATCCTGGAAACGGAGCAGGAGCTCAAATCCAAACAGGAAGGGATGCAACAGCAGAAGGCGGAAATAGAAGCGTTGAGCCGGGAACGCCGCGACCAATTGAAAAAGATTTCCGGCCTGAGCGAAGCGGAAGCGAAGGCGCAATTTTTGATGGAGATCGAACGGGAGGCGATGAAGGACGCGAGCAATGTATCGCGGCAGATCCTCGAAGAAGTGAAGGCGCGGGCGGAGGAAAAAGCGCGGCAGATCTTGAGCGTGGCGATCCAGCGTTATGCGGGTGACCACACGGCGGGCAGCACGACGGCGACGATCGCCTTGCCGAACGATGAGATAAAGGGGCGCATCATCGGGCGGGAAGGGCGCAATATCCGCGCATTTGAAAATGCGACGGGCGTGACGGTGTTGGTGGACGACACGCCAGGGGCGGTGGTGCTCTCGGGTTTTGACCCGGTGCGGCGGGAAATCGCGCGCGAGGCGATGTCGCGTTTGATTGCGGACGGGCGCATCCATCCCACGAGCATCGAGGAAGTGGTGGACAAGGTGAAGCAGGAGATGGATGAAACGATCATCAAGCTGGGTGAAGACGCGGTGGCGCGCGCGGCGCTGCCGCCGATGCACGCGGAGATCGTGAAGCTGCTGGGACGGCTGCATTTCCGCCAGAGCTATTCGCAAAATGTTTTGGAGCATTCCGTGGAGGTGGCGCACCTGATGGGATTGATGGCGTCGGAACTGGGGCTGGACGTCACGCTGGCCAAGCGCGCGGGATTGTTGCACGACATCGGCAAGGCGGTGAACCACGAGATCGAAGGACCGCATGCGGTGGTGGGGGCGGATATCATCAAGCGTTGTGAAGAACCGGAAGTGGTGGTCAATGCGGTGGCATCGCACCACAACGACGTGCCGCCGGTGGGGCCATTGGGGATTTTAGTGAGCGCGGCGGATGCGATCAGCGCGTCACGGCCCGGGGCGCGTTCGGAGAGCATGACGACGTACATCAAGCGCATCGAGAACCTGGAACGGATAGCGATGTCGCATGAAGGGGTGGAGAAATGTTATGCGGTGCAGGCGGGGCGAGAATTGCGGGTCTTTGTGGTGCCGGAAAAGGTGAATGATGAACAGGCGTTTGTGCTGGCGCGCAAAGTGGCTTCCCAGATAGAACAGGAACTTCAGTATCCCGGACAGATCAAGGTGACGATCATCCGCGAGACGCGGTGCGTGGAAGTGGCGAAGTGAACGGACTTAGTGCTGGTCCATCACGCCGGACATCGGGCCGGCCTGTTCCCAACTCGTAGGGGAATTCCAAGGCCGTTCGGTGACGTTTCGGTTATCTACGTTGGTAGAGGAGCAACCAACAAGGGAGGCGGCGGCCAGCAACAGCAGAAACAGAACGCTGCGATTGAGACAGATTCTTTTCACGACTGGGCGGGATAAGCGGGAATCACAGAATCGCCTTCCATGACTTCGTCATTTTTCCAGCCGGGCATCACGTTGGCGATGCAACGGCCTTTTTGAACACTGCGGACGATGACTTTGGCAACGAGCTTGCCGTGGCGGCTGACGAGGAGTTCGCCGTTTTCGATGACGCCCTGGTCTTCACCAACGTTGATCACCACGAAGTCCCATTTGGGATCGGAAACAACGACCTGGCCTTGCAAGTCAGCCGGCAGGGGAACGTGGTAGTCAGGATTGCGATAAATGTTCAGTTCGGCTTCCTGTTTACGGATCTTCAGGCCGAGCATCCGGTTTTCTTCGCGAGTGCCGTTAAGGGCAGCTGTGAGGTCTTTGATGGTCTTGGCGGCAGCGAAAGCCTGTTCAGAAGTGAGACCGCTGTTCTGGTAAGCGGAGAGTTGTTGCTGGGTATCCAGCAATTTTGCATTGGCCGCAGTGAGATCATCCGTAGCTTTTTTGGCGACCTTATCAGCGGCATCAGCCTTGTTGACGGCCTGGTCGCGTTCGGTGTTGGCGTCAGCGAGCTGCTGTTTGGTGTGAGTGAGATCTTTTTCAGTCTTGGCCAAGGTGCTCTTGGTGCTGCTGAGTTCGGACTGGGTAGAGGCCAAGGTGTCCTGCGTGTTCTTGAGCGTGGTCTGCAAGGTGACAACCTTATCCTTGACCATCGTAAAATTCAGGGCGCCGACGGCAAGAGCCGCGAGGATAGCGACGAATAGACTAATGCGAATCAACATGTGTGACGTTGGTTGAGTTTGTTACAAGGAAATCCTAGTCGGGTCTGCCATTCGTGTCAACGGTCGTTTCAGCACGCCAGGACAGATTATTTGAGGGGTCTTAATGGATGCTTAATGGGGGATTTTGGAGAGTGATAAAACCGTGTGAGTTTACGCTCGCCTTCCCCTCCGGGAGAGGGGACAACTCGCGGCGGTTTTCATGAAGCCAGTACTCTATAAACCATTCCGTCGCACCACCCTTTGGTGTTCCTGACGGCCAATTTTATTGCGGGTCGTTGACAGCGGGCGTAGGTTGGCGGGGATGAAATATCGACGTTTTGGCCGGACGGAATTGCTGCTGCCCGTTATTTCCTGCGGTGGGATGAGATACCAGTTCAAGTGGCAGGACGTTGATCCCAAGGATATTCCGCCCGATAACCAGGCGAACCTGGAAGCCACGATACACCGTGCGCTGGAGCTGGGCATCAATCACATCGAGACGGCGCGCGGCTACGGGACATCGGAGATGCAGCTTGGACGGGTGCTGCCCAAGCTGCCGCGCGAAACGATAATCGTGCAGACCAAGGTATCGCCCAAGGCGACGGCGAAGGAATTTCTCGAGACGTTCGAGACATCCATGCGTTACCTGAAGCTGGACCACGTGGACCTGTTTTCACTGCACGGGATCAACAACCGGGAGATTTTGGACTGGTCGCTGAAGAAGGGCGGGTGCCTGGCGGCGGCGCGTCAATTGCAGAAAGAGGGCCGGGTGCGGCATGTGGGTTTCTCCACGCATGCGACGCCGGACGTCATCATGGAGGCGGTGAAGAGCGACGGGTTCGATTACGTGAATCTGCACTGGTATTTCGTGAACGACCTGAACTGGCAGGTGGTGAAGGAGGCGCGTGCCCGCGATATGGGGATGTTCATCATCAGCCCGAACGACAAGGGCGGAAAACTTTATGAACCGCCGAAGAAGCTGGTGGAGATGTGCGCGCCGTTGACGCCGATGCAGTTCAACACGCTGTATTGCCTGGCGCGGCCGGAGGTGCACACGCTCAGTTGCGGGGCGGCCAGGCCGGGTGATTTTGACGACCACATCGGGGCACTGAAATATTACGACCGCATGGCGGAAGTGGTGCCGCCGATCGAGAAACGGTTGCGGGACGAGATGAAGCGCACGCTGGGGGACGATTGGTGCGCGCGGTGGTTCGAGGGATTGCCGGAGTATGTGGATGCGCCGGGCGAAGTGAATCTCATCGAGATATTACGGTTGTGGACGTATGCGAAATCGCTGGACCTGGTGGCGTGGGGAAAGATGCGATACAACCTGCTGGGACAGGCAGAGCACTGGTTTCCCGGGCAGAACGCGGCGAAGGCGGCGGAGTTGAATTTTTCACAAGCACTGGCGCGTAGTCCGTTCGCGAAGCGGATACCCGGCATTCTGGAAGAGGCGCACCGGATGTTTTTTGAGAAACCGGTGAAGCGGTTGAGTGAAAGCTAAAAAAAGAGGCGAACTTTCGTTCGCCTCTTCGAGAGTAAATTTCTAAAGGATTATTTCTTGGCCGGTGCGTTGGTGTTGGCCCTTCGATCGGCCGGCGTCTGCAATTCGATGGGCGCGGTTTCGTTCAACGCTTTGAGAACGGAATCGGTGAGGTCGCTATCGCCGCTGTAATAGACGACGATGGGGGTGGTCGTATCGAGAACGAGCGTATAGCCGTCTTTGCGGGCGCGATCGCTCACGGCGGTCTTGATCTGGTTGAGGATGCCGTCGGTGAGGCGTTTCTTTTGTTCGTCGAGGGCTGATTGAGCCTGGGCGTCAAAGGATTTGATGTTGGTCTCGAGGTCGTTAAGGTCTTTGAGCTTGTTCTGGGCGGCGGTCTTGCGTTTATCGCGTTCGTCAGCGGTGACAGCCTGGTCATTGGCGGCAGTGAGGAGTTTTTTGTATTCCTCCTGGGCCGACTGGTAATTGGTGATCATGTCCTTGCGGGTCTTATCGAGTTCCCCCGCGCGGTCTTTGAGGGAGGCGAGCGCCTGCTTGGTTTTATAGAAGTTCTGGAAGAGTTTCTGCAAATCCACCGTGGCGTAACGGCTTTGCGCTTGTGTGGAAAACGCGCACAACCCGGCGAGCAGGAGGCCCAGAATCGCGATCTTTAGAGTTCTTTTCATATGAGATAAATAAGCAAACCAGATTTTACCGGCGAGGCCAAACAGAAAAATCAGTTTCCGGGGCTTCGCAGACAGCATTAGAGACAGTAACCACAGGGAAAATGTTCATTGGCACGGCGATCAAAATTGGCGGGTATAGCCGACGCCGAACTGGAAGCGGCCGCTGCCGCTGTTGAATTTATCGTGCGTGACGGGAATGCCGTAATCGATCCGGAGCGGGCCGATGGGCAGGTTCATGCGCAAACCGATGCCGACGTCATCGTCATAATTTGCGGCATCGAACTTGTAAGGACTGGCCTGCACTTCGCCGATGTCGTAGAACCAGGCCAGGCGCAAGCGGTCGATGATGGGGATGCTGTACTCAGCCGAACCGAACCAATACGTATCGCCACCGACCGGTTCTTTTAAAAAGCCGCTCGTGGGATCCCCCGGAACCATTCTTTGGCGGGGTGAAATGCCGCGGTACTGGTAGCCGCGCAGGGAATCCAGGCCGCCGAGGTAAAAGCGTTCGTAAAAGGGCACGTCCTGGCCATCCAATCCATCGGCGATGCCGGCGCTGCCATTGAGCTCGAGGACTGAGCCTTCGCTAAATCCTTTGAAGTACCAGGCGGACTTCACTTCGACCTTATAGAAGCTATGATCGCCGCCGAGGTAGGTAGAGGCCAATTCACCGCTCAATTCAGTTTTCTGGCCGTGGTCCGGCAGGCGAGTGCTGTTACGGGTATCGTAACTGAGGGAGCCGCCGACTTTCGTCATGAGCGAAAAGCCGTTCTGTGCCAGGATATCTTGTGGCGCATTCGTATTTACCTTCGGGGGAATGGGGACGCTGTTAGTCTGGAAATTGAGAAGGATACCAATCTGATCCAGGGAATAATGCACGCTGCCGACCAGGTCGCCTGGTCCGAGTATTTTTTCCAATAAGCGCGGCGTCGGCAAGGCCCGCGACAGGCTGAACTCGATGCCGGTGTGATCTTCGGTATAGAGGCTCTGAAGACTCTGGAAGCCGTACTCATGGTGAAAGATTTCAATACCGAGAGCGAGCTTCTTGCCGAGGAACCAAGGTTCGGTGAAGGACAAGGTAAAATCTTCGCGTTGAGTTCCCAATTGGATGCGTAAACGCATCTTTTGGCCGGCGCCGGTGAAGCGCGGAGGATTGAACAAATCGAAATTGCCCTGGCCGACTTCGACGAAGCCGACGAGCGCATCCACGGAACTGAAGCCCGCGCCGACGGAAAAGTTACCGGTGTTCTTTTCTTCCACGCCGATGACGAGATTCTTCCGGTCGGGAACGTCCGTGGGTTCGGTACGGGTATCGACTTTCTCAAAATACTGGAGGCCTTCGAGACGTCGCTTGCTGAGGTCGACGCGGGTCATGTCGAAGACTTCACCGGGGGAGATGGCGAGTTCGCGGCGGAGGACTTTGTCCTTGGTCTTGGTGTTGCCGCGGATCTCAATCTTTTCCACGTAGGACTTCTCGCCTTCGTCGACTTTGTAATCGAGATCGATGGTGTTGCTCTCGGTGTTGGGGATCTTGGTGACGTTCAGGGTGCTGCCGGAAGAGACATCAATATATCCGCGCGCTTCATAAAACTTTTCGATGAAAGTCATGTTGCTGGAAACGCCGGAGGCCACAAAGGTGTTTCCGGGCCGCAGCGGCATGCGGTCGACGATGGGGCCCGGGTGGGCAATTTTTCCGTGGCGGTCCCGGTCGAATATGTTCGTGGAGAGCAGGGAGGCGCCGGTGAAAGTGACGGCGCCGACCTTGTACTGGCTGCCTTCCGAAATCATGAGTTTGATGATCATGTGTTTCGGGTCGGGATAATCGAACTTCACGTCCTGGATCTCGAAATCGATGTAACCGTGGTCGCGATAGTATTTGGTGATGGCGTCCTTGTCGTCGTCGAACTGGTCGCTCTTGTAATAGCCCTTGCCGGTGATGGCGAGGATCCAATGGTATTTTTTGGTTTTGATCTGTTTGCGAAGGGTCTTTTGGGAGAAGGCGTGAGCGCCGATAAAATCGACTTCCGAAATCCTGACCTTGGCGCTTTCCTTGATCTCGAAGGTGACGGTGGCACGCCCGGCATTCTCATCGACGTTCAGGCTGTATTTGATCTCGGTGCTGGGATAGCCCATCTTCTGGTAAAATTTGTCCAACTCCTGTTTGTCGGTAAAAATTTTCCGTTCGATGAGGGGCTCGCCGATCTTGGAGGTGATGCGCTTTTGGAGGCTGGAGGTCTTGACCTTGTCGTTACCCACGAAACGAATGTCCGTCAAACGCGGATTGGCCTGGAGGATGTAAGTGAGGACTATGCCGCCCTCGCCGGGATCGGCACTGACGCGGATGTTCATGAACAGGCCGGTGGCGTAAAGATTGCGGACGTCGTCATCCACGTTGATGCCGATGAAAGGGTCGCCGGACCGGATGCGGATATTGGCGCGGATGTACTCATCGCTGACCGCGATGGGGCCGATGTGTTTGATATCGACGCGGACAATTTTTTGGGAAGACTGGCCGAACGAAAGCAGTGTGGTGGCCAGTAACAGGAAAATCGCCGCGCCCGATTTAAAGAACAAATTCCTCATCGCGGTTCAGCCCGGCATATCTTCTTCACTGATTTTTGCGGCGTTTTCAAATCGTGTGTATTGCTTCAAGAACGTTAAATTCACATCGCCCGTCGGACCATTGCGCTGTTTGGCGATCAACAGATTCACCGGAATACCGGTACCATCCGGATCTTCGGCCACCGCCGCATCTTCGTCATCGCTGCTCGGTTTGTAAAGCAGACCAACGAGGTCGGCATCCTGTTCAATCGCGCCGGATTCCCGCAGATCGGACATGCGCGGCTTCCGGTTCTTATCCTTCTCCAGTTCGCGATTCAACTGGCTCAAGACGATCACCGGGACATTCAGTTCCTTCGCCAGCGATTTGATGCCGCTGGAGATATCGGCAATTTCCTGCTGCCGGTTTTCCTGTGTCCGTCGCGAAGTAGAATGAAGAAGCTGCAAATAATCAATGACAAAAAGCTTGATGCCATATTGCTGCCACATGCGTCGGGCCTTGGCGCGGAGCTGCAAAATGGAAAGTCCGGAGGAATCGTCGATGAAAAGTGGGGCGTTGGCGAGCTTGCCGGCGGCGCCGGTGAGCTTGGGGAAATCGTGTTCGCTCATGAAGCCTTCGCGGATGTTGCGGAGGTTCACTTTGGCGTGGGAACATAACACGCGCAGCACCAACGACTCCGCGGTCATCTCCAGGCTGAAGACGCCGACGGGCAGTTTTTGGGTCAGCACGACATGCTCGGCGATGTTCATGGCGAGCGAGGTTTTGCCCATGGAGGGGCGCGCGGCGATGACGACCATTTCGCCACCGTGGAGGCCGTCGGTCATGCGGTCAAAATCGGAGAAGCCGGTGGAGACGCCGCTCAGGACGCCCTGGCGGTTAAAATAATTTTCGATGGTGCCGATGGCGGATTCGACGAGGGTCTTGATCTTGTTGTCATCGGTGGCGACGCGGGCTTCGCTGATGCGGAGGACGTCGCGCTCGACTTCGTCCATTAATGAATCGATCTCGCCTTTAAAATCATAAACACGACTGACGACGTCAGTACACGTATGGATCATTTTGCGGAGCAGATACTTTTCATGAACATCATCGACATAATAGCTCAAATTCGCGGCGCTGGGAACCGCATCAGGTAACGTGCTGAGATAGGCTAATCCGCCGACCTGATCCAAAAGCTGTTTGTCTTTTAGATGTTGCTGTAGCGTGATTAAATCGATCGCTTCACGGGAGTCATACATCTCCAACAAAACTGAATAAATCGTCTGATGGCGGAGGTCGTAGAAGGTTTCGGCACCTGCACGGAGTTTGCTGATACAATCGCCAAGGCAATCGTTAGGAGAAAGCATAATGCAGCCGAGAACACCCATCTCGCATTCAATCGAATGTGGGGGGAGCCGATCCACGGGAAACTGGGCATTTTGCGACTGTGTTCGCCTAACTCGTTTAGCACGCTTCAAATCCGGGGAAGTTGTGCCTTCATTAGAAACAGAATCAATCATAGTTATAAATTAGAGATCGGCTTGTTTGGCCATTCTTCGCGGAAATATTTTTCTGCCCACTCCGGTGTTGGAGTTTTTAAAATCCTGATCCAGACGATTTTCTTCATTCCCGGAGTGTCTTCACTTACCTGGGAAATATCATTTTGAACGTCCTTGGGCAATTGATCCATCATCCAACGTCCGCCTTTTAATGTTCCATTTGGACCTGGTCTCAAAAAAATGGCGCCCGTTTTGGCAGAATCGAATTGTTCAAATCGTGCAAAGAGAGTCTGGTCAATAACCGAGCAATCAAAATAGTGCCCCAGTAATTTGGGTTCGTCGCCTGAAGAATACGGGATGGATAGACTGTGGTTGATTATTTTTGCGCACGCCACTGAGGCTGACGGTGTTGTAGTGAGCCAGAGCCCTTCAAAGGGAACGAATCCAGGCGGGTTTGTAGGCTCACGTTTGACCATGGTTCAACTCAAACGAAAATTTTGGTTGTTGGCGACTCAAACATATCGAATTCAGTTCACAAGTTTTTCACAAAACAAAGCGAAGGCGAGATGAAAATTTTGCTTCTCGCCGTAACCCGTTGAATCGCATAAAAGGAACCGGTGAACCGACCGCGTCTCATTGCTTTGGTGCTCGCGCTGGTCACGTTCATGCTTTACCTGCCGGTGGCGTGGCATGAGTTCTCCGTTTATGACGATGGTGATTATATCTGGCAGAACCATGTGGTGCAGGCGGGGTTGAAGTGGGATGGGGTGAAGTGGGCATTCGGTTCGTGGCATTCAAGCAACTGGCATCCGTTGACGTGGCTGTCACATATGCTGGATTGCCAGGTGTTTGGGCTGAACGCCGGGGCGCATCACCTGGTGAACGTGGCGTTGCACGTGGCGAACACGCTGTTGCTTTTTCTGCTGTTGTTCCGATTGACGAAGGCGCTATGGCCGGCGGGCATCGTGGCGGCGTTGTTCGCTTGGCATCCGTTGCACGTGGAATCGGTAGCCTGGGTGGCGGAACGCAAGGATGTGTTGAGCACTTTTTTTGGGCTGCTGGCATTGCTGGCGTATGTGCGGTATGTGCAGGAAAAGGACCGGCGGAGTTTTTGGGTGGCAGTGGGTCTTTTTGCGTGTTCGTTGATGGCCAAGCCGATGTTGGTGACGCTGCCGTGTGTGTTTTTGTTGTTGGATTGGTGGCCGCTCGGACGGGTGCCAGGTGTCATGTGCCAGGCGTCAGGTGACAAAGGACAAGTGCCGGGTGCGAAGAGTCAGGCGTCAACGGGAGTGATGGGGTTAGTGGTGGAGAAATGGCCGTTTTTTTTGCTGACGGTGGGGTCGTCTGTGGTGACGTATTTTGCGCAGCGGGGGAACTCGGTGATTCCTTTGGTTGAATTTCCGCTGGCTTCGCGGCTGGGGAATGCGGTGCTTTCTTATGGGCGTTATCTGCTCAAGATGATCTGGCCGCAGGACCTGGCGATTGTTTATCCCTTGCCGCGCCAGATACCGTGGAGTTGGGTGGCGGTAGTAGCAGTATTGTTGGCGGGCGTCACGATTTGTGCATGGGTGGGGCGACGCAGGGCACCGTATCTATTGATGGGATGGTTGTGGTTCTTGGGGACGCTGGTGCCGGTTATCGGATTGGTGCAGGTGGGGACGTCAGCGATGGCAGACCGGTATTCATATATTCCTCTGGTGGGAATTTTTATCGCACTGGTGTTCGGGCTGCGCGATTTGGCGGCGCAGCTTCGGATGACGAAGGCGGCGGGTGCGCTGGCAGGTGTGGCGCTGGCGGGCTGCCTGGGGTTGACGACGCATCAGTTGACGTTTTGGCAGAATGACGAGGCGTTGTTCGGTCATGCGGTGGCGGTGACGCATAATAATGCGATTGCGCGCATCAATTATGGCAATGCGTTGGCCAATGCGGGACAGGAAGAGGAAGCGCAGGCGCAGTATCATGCGGCTTTGGAGAATGACCCGCGCTATGGGCAGCCGGTGTCCAACGTGGGGATATGCGAGCCGCTGGTGGATATCGGGATCTATCTGGATCAACACGGGAAGACGGATGAGGCGATGGAGTATTACAACCGGGCGTTGCAGGTGTGGCCGGCGGCGCCAGTGGCGCACATGAATCTGGGCGGGTTGCTGGCGAAGCTGGGGCGGTTCGATGAAGCGATGCAGCATTTTGAGGCGGCGGAGAAATCTGATCCGGCGGACAGCCGGCCGCATTACCTGATGGGCAAGGCGCGGCTGCGCGAGGGGCGGGATGCGGAGGCAGTGACGAATTTTTATGACGCACTGAAGTTGAACCCGATGGACGCGCAATCGTGGCTGTGGCTGGCGCGGGTTCGCGCGGCGGATGAAGACGCGGGAATGCGGAACGGGGCGGAAGCGGTGGACGCGGCGGGGCGCGCGAACCGATTAACGGGAGAAAATGATCCGGCGGTGCTGGATGTGCTGGCGATGGCGTATGCGGAGGCGGGCCGGTTTGCGGCGGCGATACAGGCGGAGGAGGCGGCGATACAAATCGCGGAGGCGGCCAATATCAGTGAGGCAGTGGTGACGATGCGGGAGCACCTGCAGTTGTATCAGGGCCAGAAGGCGTATCGCGAAAATTTTAAACAGCCGTAGTTCAGTTTTAAGTTTTTGATTTTTAGTTTTGAGTTGGTTGTCAGAAAAAGTAATCCCGTTTCGGGCCCCTCACCCTGACCCTCTCCCGTGGGGAGAGGGAACAGCAATCGTCCGACTGCTTTATTTTCGATGATTTTTGAGCCGATCGCCGATATAGGTCTTGGGTGAGAACAGGGGAGTCGGGTGGCGAATTCAATTGCAAAACGAGTGTCGTCGGGCAACTTGAAGGTATGGCTGAGGATGAACAAAAGATTTCCGGCGGACCAGCGTCCGGCGGCGGTGATGGTTTGCGCGGGCCTCGGAGGCGATCGCGCAGGGGCGGGCGGAGGCATGCGCGAGGTCGTCGCGGACCGGCACCTGCTGGAGCAGCGGGACCGGGCGCAGCCGCAGCGCCGGCAGCACCGATGGATGACGATGAACGTCCGGCGGAGGTTGAGCCGCGCGAGGACGATGTAACGCCCACCGCGGAGATTGAGGAACAGGACGCGCCTGAGGCGGTTGAACGCCCGGAACCGGTCCGCCGTCCAGAACCCGTGCGCCGGCCTGAGCCGGTGCGGAGGCCGGAACCGGCTTATCGGGAAGAACCCCGGCAACGAACCCCGGCGATCAGCGATGCGATTGAGCAGATCAATGCGGTGGTGGATGCGCTGCGGCGCGCGCTGGACCAGATGGAAGAGGTTTTAGAGACGGTGGAACTGGCGGAGCGCCAGAAGTTCGAAGACGAGCATGAGATGGAGTCGTTGCGCCGGGCGTTGCAACGGTTCAATGATCCGCGCGAGGCGCGTGGTCGGGATAATCCGCGGGATTTTCGCGGTGGTGACCGTGGTGACCGGGGCAACCCGAGGGACAATCGCGGTTCGCGTGATGCGCGTGGTGGCGGTGGCCGGGATTATCCCCGCGACCAGCGCGGGGAACAACGCATAGAACCGCGCGGTGAGCGGCGCGTAGAACCTCGCGATGAGCCGAGCAGCGGACGGGACACGAATATGCGAGAGCCGCACGTGGAGCATGAACCGGAGAGCCAGCCGGAGCGGGAAAGCAGGACGGATGAAGGGGCACAGGACGCGGAGCGTTGAGGAAGCTCCAAGTGCGCGGGAATTTCTAATCAATGACGAATGACGAATGGGCGTGCGTGGGGATCGCACGGTCGTCAATCAATCCACCACGCCGTCGAAATACTCGACGTCAATCTTCTCGATGATGGCCCGCATGCGGGGAAAATATTTGGCGCCGTGCGCTGATTTTTGATGTGCGTCTAACGCGGCCTGATCTTGATACTGCTCATGGACGATGTAAGCGCCGGGCTTCGTGCGGGATTTCAGCAGCGAATACAGCAGACAACCGGGCTCGTGCGCCCGCATTTCTGCGCGCAGTTCGGCGAAGAGGCGTTCCAATTCCGCCTGATGCCCATTTTTTACCTGAACAATTTTAAGTCCACCGACCATTTGGGTTTTGAAGATATTCGGGAGGTTGTGCTGGACGCAAGGGTTCAAAAATAGGTGCGCATCTCTTCGTTCATGCAGGTGAGTGACCATTCACCGTGCCGTTTGGCGATGTTGATGATTCCGGTGATGTTTTCGGAACCGCTGGAGTAGTAGAATCGGGCCCGGGCGCGGTCGTCGTGGAAGGAAACCCAGTAGAAAGTGATCTCAACGACATCCCGGTCGGAAGCGGCTTCAGATTTGCGGCCGGGTTGCACGATGTAATCTTTTCCCGGGGCGGGTTGGTACACGCGGCCGGGAGTGAAGATGAGTCCATTGGTGCCGGTCATGACAGTGGTCGTGGAGTCGGAAAAGCGCATCATGAAATCGGCGGGGAGCGGGTCGGTGGTGTTGCCGAAGGACAGGCGGTAAACGAAATTGGTTTTGGCTTCCGGCATCTGGCCGCCGGGCAGAACGGCGCGATAGACGGTTTCGGCGGGGGCGTATTGGTCGGAGGTCAGGATTGTTTTTTCGGTGCCTTTGCCGGAACCGCTCCAAGGCAGGTCGACGCCGCAGGGACCGATGCAGGAGGTGAGGAGCAGGGGCAATGAAAGGGCCAGCGCGGAAAGGAAAATGGGTCGTGGCGAATTCATCTGATGTTTCGTGGACAGGATACTTCGGATTTAAGGAATTTACGATATGCGAATTACGATTTACGAGGGGCTAAGTCCGATGTGCAAAGTAGTGACAATCCTGCGGATGGGTTAGTGTCGATTTTCACAGGTCCACATGGTCAGAGTTTAACCAAGCCTTTTCCCAGGTCCGCGAGCGAAACGCCATCGCGTGTGATAATTTCATCGGAAACTGTTTTCACTTCGGATACAGCCAACCTCAATTTCTCACCTATGCATTTGGTCAATCCGCTCAACTTGCCTTCGTAAAATTTTTTGATGAGGACGTGAGAGGCTGTCCAAGCGCTACATCCAAGGAAGACTTCGGGATCGATGGGGTCGGACTGCATCCAGTGATCCTTGAACTCCAAATACACGCCGCGTTTCAATGGGTCGTTCTTCAGACGGAGCGCACGCCTGACATGGCCAATGGAGGGATCAAAAATAAAGCCTTCCCGTTCCGCGATGGCTTTGAACGGATCATCGAAGACATCCAGGAGGCGTTCGAAGGGTTCGCGCGGATGATTCACTTCAGCGGGCGTTTGAAAATATATTCAAATTGATAGTTGGTGCCGGATTTGTCGGTGGGGATGCGCTCGAATTGCACGAGTTCCCAGCCGGATCGGCCGTACTGGTCCAATACTTTTTTGCCGATGCGTTCCGGGGTGGTGCGGGTGCGGTATTCCCAGTTGTGGGCGGTGACGCAGCCGACGAGGACGAGCGCGGTGGTGGCGATGGCGAGGAGGAGTTTGGGTGTGGGTTTCATAAAGCTTGTTCTGCGGGTTGTGGCTTGAATTTATTCCCGGGATGGATGCATGTCGAGAAAGTTGGGAAACATCCAAGCTTCATCCCGCTGTGCGGGACAGGGAGATTCCAAGGACCAATGATCAAAAGTTTTTTCAATGGGAAATAGGGCCCAGGATGGTGTGGCCACGCTCTAAAACAAATCGGCAGAATGGCAGGGCCAGAACGGCGAGAGTGACCCACCACCAACGACCAAATAATTCCAGCCTTTGTGAGATAAAAGGGATGGCGAGCAGGGCGATGGTCCATGTGGAATCGGCAATATAGTCGTGAACGGCATAAGGCGGATGCGCCATGTGACCGGCCATGCAGACGTGATGTTGGTAACACCATTCTGAACCGACAACGCCGGTGGCAAGAAGCGCGACCAGTAACACGAATCCGAAAGACTTTTTTGCGGAGGTGTTCATGTGTCTGGTGGTTTCAGTATCTATAGGCTTTAACAATGGTCGCGTGGGATAGTTGCAATTTTACATCAAAGTTGCCGAGGCTTCCGAGGGACGTACGGGAAATGCAGGACAAATAGGACTGATACGACGAATAGGGCGGATGGGTGATGATTCTCGCGAACATGGCTGTCCGCGCTCCGGGACGAGCAGAACCGGGACGGTTTTTAACCGACGCGGGTAAAGGTGATTTTATTGAACTCGACGGGAAGAAAACCGCCTTCGATGGTGCCGAATCCGACGCCGGCGGAACAGGGAGGAAGACCCAGGACGCGAACCAGGGCTGCGTGCCGCTCGAGTTCGCATGGTATGGTTGCCTGTTCGCTCAGCAGGTCCAGATTCAATATCTGGTGGACTTCGGGTTCGGTGGTCGGGCAGCCAAAGGCCGCGCACAACTCAAGGCTGTTGCCGCCGGTGGGCGGCTTGGGTTCGGAGTTGGGATCAAAATAGGCGGGAGACGAATTGTAATCATGGCAAATGGTTCCATCCCGAAAGAGCCAGTAGTAGAGGACGTCATCATCATGCAGCACGGCAGCCAGTGCGGCGCAATTCAACGTGCGGGTAAGCTGGCGACCAAGCCCTTCGATGATGTCAAAGTTCTGTTCCTCGGACTCACGGTCGTAAAGGGTGATGCAGCCATTAAAGGCCGGGCTGACAAAAGCCGTGCGCTTTAAGGACCGGAGCACCTCCACGAGGTGAAGCTGGGTGGGACCGCGCAGGGTGAAGTTGGAGTAAAATAATCCCATAGCGTTTGCTTCCATTGATCCAACAGAAATGCGGGCGCGGAAAGCGGCCGACTCAGTTTTTTGAATGGTTTTATTTCAGCTAGTCTTCTATGTCAATGATAGTCTATTAGTGCTGATGATTTTGGGGGTATACGACGGATAAGGCTGAAGGTTCTGATTGGAATGAGATTCCGAGATTGTATGGCGGGCGGCGTTGCTGCGGGTCATCGACCCGCGCTCTGGGGGAAAGCTGCGGGGTCCGCCGCAGTCTTCCGACAAGTCGGCGCGTCGCGATATGTGGAAATAGAAGCTTGACAAAGGGACCATTTTACTTTAAAAGTAAAATCAGTTCTTTGACATATATAGCAAAATGCATCCTCCTTCGCCGGAGGCGGTGGAACGGCAGGCGGGGTGGTAAAAAAGAGCTTTTACCGACCTTTACCGACGATTACCGACCAAAATAAACAATCTTTTTCAATGGGTGGATGTTTAATAAGACGGTTGAGGGCTTGAAGTCAGCGCCGACTGACGTCGGCGGCTACGGAGACAAGAAACGGCTCGCGAGTACGCTCGCCCCACCATAACTGATTTCGACTAATTCCGACTGATTCCGACCGGTTGGAGGGGGGTGCCATCCCTGCGCGATGAAGTGAAGAAGAGTTAATTTAAGGTTGCTATGGCGGGGTTTCCTGCTAGTTTATGCGTCCTTTTGCGTGCGGTGGCGGAAGTCATTGGTTCGTGAAAAGGATAACGGCTAATCAATCCTGTGTCCGTGTGGATGCGGGGAGCCAAAATAACAAATAACTCAATCTCGTTTTCCGCGAGATGCCCTGAAGAGCGACGGCCATAGACCGACGCTACAAATTGAGGGGTTTTAACCAAAGGAACTATTGTGCTTAGTGTTGGCGTAAAAGAATTGTTGGATGCGGGCGTGCATTTCGGTCATCAGACCAAGCGTTGGAATCCCAAGATGAAGCCTTTCATCTTTGACGCCCGTAACGGTATTCACATCATTGATCTCAGCAAATCAGCGACGCAGTTGGAAGCGGCGTGCGATTTTCTTTCTGAGACGGTGCGCAAGGGTGGCAAGGTGCTGTTTGTGGGCACGAAGAAGCAGGCGCAGCAGGCCGTGAAGGAAACGGCGAAGGAATGCGGCCAGTTTTATTCCACCGAACGCTGGTTGGGCGGCACGCTCACGAATTTTCAAACGGTGAAACGTTCCATCGCGCGCATGAAGGCGATCGAGAAGATGGATGCGGATGGTTCCATCAACCAATACGTGAAACAGGAACAAGCGGTGTTGCGCCGCGAGCTGGCGCGCCTGGTGAAATATTTTGACGGGATCCGCGCCATGGAAAAAATGCCGGCGGCGATGTTCGTGGTGGACATCAAACGGGAACACAACGCGGTGGCGGAAGCGCGCCGGTTGAAGATCCCGGTGGTGGCGATCGTGGACACGAATTGCGACCCGGAACTGACGGATTACCCGATCGCGGGCAACGATGACGCGATCCGGTCGGTGCGATTGATCTTGAGCGTGGTGGGCCAGGTGGTCACGCAGGCGCACGGGGAATACGAAGCGAAGTATGCGCGCAAGAAGATGCCGGAAGCGGAAGCGGCGGCGGCGGCAGCGGCGGCTCCGGCTCCTGAAATAGGTGAACTGCCGGCCCCGGCTGAAACTCCGGCGGTGTAATTTTTAGTTTCGAGTTTTGGGTTTGGAGTTTCGAATCAAGAAACTCCAAGCCCCGACGACTCGAAACCCGAAACTCCAAACTCGAAACTTAACTTATGGCTGAAATCTCTGCGGCAACAGTTGGCAAGCTGCGCGAAGTAACAGGCGCGGGCTTGATGGCCTGCAAAAAAGCGTTGACGGAAACGAACGGCGATTTTGACGCCGCGGTGGACCTGCTGCGCAAAAAGGGCATCGCGACGGCGGACGTGAAAGCGGCGCGCGTGGCGAAGGAAGGTTTGATAGCGCAACACGTACAACCGGGCGCGCGCGTGGGCGTGCTGGTGGAAATCAATTGCGAAACGGATTTCGTGGCGCGCAATGATGGCTTCAAAGCGTTTGCAGATGAGGTCGCGAAAAAGTTTGCGGCGAATCCGGCGGCGGACGTGGAAGCGGACCGCGTGGGCGCGGTGGCGCGCATCGGTGAGAACGTGAAGATAGCGCGTCATGCCCGCATGGAAGTGGCCGGGCACGGGCTGATCGCGGCATACATCCACACGGGCGCCAAGGTGGGCGTGCTGGTCGAAGTGGGCGCGACGAAGGAAAGCACGGTGGCGACGGATGATTTCAAGCAATTGGTGAAGGACATCACGTTGCAGATCGCGGCGGGACATCCGTACGCGGTATCGCGCGAAGAGATTCCGGCGGAAGTGATCGCGAAAGAGCGCGAGATCGCGGCGCAGTCGGACCGGTTGAAGGGCAAGCCGGCGCAAGCGATGGAAAAGATTTTGCAGGGCGTGCTGGAAAAGTTTTACCAGACGTACTGCCTGGTGGACCAGGGGTTCGTGAAAAAGAATTCAGAGATCAGCGTGAAGGAACACGTTGGACAGGTATCCAAGCAACTGGGCGATGAGATCACGATCCGCCGGTTTGTCCGTTTTCAGGTGGGCGAGAGCGCGACCTGAGACAATCAATATAATTTCACCAAAGGCGTCGATTAAGACGCCTTTTTTACTTTAAAGAGCCGCACTTGCGAAATGGCGATTGTGTGGGAGATTCACTTCCATAAGCGGTTAATTAGTGCGGGTATAAGGGGAAGATATCATGTTATGCGTAGAAGAATGTTCGCCGTCCTGGCGATTTTTTGTGGGATATTTGTCGCGAACATTTCTTGTTTGGCGCAAGTTACGAACTTTGCACCCATCTATTCCTTTGGAACCAATCTGAGCGGTGGAATTTTTCCCAGCGCGGCTTTGTTGCAGGGAAGCGACGGTTTCCTCTATAGCACGTGCTTCTTCGGTGGCACCAACAATGTGGGAACGGTCTTCCGGGTCAGCACCAACGGGACCGGGTACACGGTGCTGCATCATTTCTCGGACGGAATATTTACGACGCCGGATGGATACTATCCCCAATCCTCATTGATCGAAGGAGTGGACGGCGCGTTATACGGGACGTCGTATGGTGGAACCATCTATAAGTTGAACAAGGACGGCAGTGGGTACACGAATCTCTACAATGCGCCCGGCATAACTTTTTACTGTTCACTGGTGCAGGGAACAAACCGGATGCTGTATGGGATGGATGTCAACGGGGGAACGAATTCCCTGGGAGAGATATTCCGACTGGCGACGAACGGGCTCAATTTCACGAGCCTGCATAGTTTCAGCGGCGGGTCTGATGCCAGCACCAGCGATGGTTCAGGGCCGGAAGCCGGTCTGATTCTGGGGAAGGATGGGTTGCTCTACGGCACCACGGCCGGCCAGTCAGGCATGGGCACGGTATTCAGCATCACGCACGGGGGAACAAATTACACGGTGTTAAAGCATTTTGACCTCGGTGTTCCCGCCAATGGCCTTGGGCCGCGCGCGGCGCTATTGGAAGGCGCAGACGGGCTGCTGTACGGGACGACCTCGTCCGGGGGCAATAACAATGCCGGTATCATTTTTAAGATGAACAAGAGCGGCAGCCTGTTCAGCGTGCTCTATCGTTTTGACGTGACGAACGGCAGCACGCCGTATCACGCAGTGCTTAGCCAGTTTTCTACGAATGGCGTCATCTACGGTGCGGCGAGCCAGAGCACGAATACTGGCGTCGTATATCGGATCGGCACTAACGGTGTGGGTTATACGGTGGTCCATACGTTTCAGACCACGGATGGCGCCTCGCCGGAGGCGGGTGTGATCCAGGGAGTGGATGGCACTTTTTATGGGACGGCGCAGCAGGGCGGCACAAACAGCTTCGGGGTGATCTACCGCGTTGCGAAACCGGCATCCAAGCCGTTGTTGCTGGTGGACCTCAAGTCGCAGACGAATTTCATCGGGTCAACGACGGTCTTTAACCCGATCGGTCTTTCGGATACGAATGTGTTTTATCGCTGGCGACATGCCGGGGCGAATTTTAGCGGTCATTCTGAAGGAACGTTGGTCTTCAACAATACGGTGCTCACCAACGCGGGCACCTATTCGGTGATCATCACGAACGTTTTTGGCGCGGTGACGAGCTCCATTGTGACGCTTACGGTCATTCCGGTGCCGCCGACGCCGGTGCTGGTGTTTGGCCCGCAAGTCCTGACGAACTATTTGATCCTGCGTTACAGTGGTGCGCCGGGAACGAATTACACGGTAGAAAGAAACGCGCAGTTGCAAAGCACGAATTGGACGAAGTGGACGAACATCATTGCACCCACCGTCAGCCAGGGATTTGGTGTGGGAGTTTTTCAGGTATCTGATCCGATCAACAAAAATACCAATCGGTATTATCGGGCGGTGTGGCCGGCGTATTAGGTCTGGCGGCGGCGCGCCGTATTTTCCTAATTTGACGTATACCGCGCAGGCTGCTAAACAGTCCTGCCGCGTGGCACTAATGAAAAAGTCCAATCGACCCAAATTCACCCGTATCCTTTTAAAACTCAGTGGCGAGTCCCTCGGCGACAACGGCGTGGGCATTTCTCCGGAAGCCGTCCAGAACCTGGCTCACCAAATCAAAGAGGTACGTGACCTGGGCGTGCAGGTGGTCATCGTGCTGGGTGGTGGCAATATTTTCCGTGGATTGGCCGGCAGCGAGCGCGGCATCGAACGCGCCACGGGCGATTACATGGGCATGCTGGCCACGGTGATCAACTCCCTGGCGTTGCAGGACGCGCTGGAAAAGATTGGAGTGGCCACGCGGGTGCAAACGGCCATCACGATGACGCAGATCGCGGAACCGTTCATCCGCCGCCGGGCGATGCGGCACCTGGAAAAAAACCGGGTGGTGATCTTTGGAGCGGGCACGGGCAATCCTTATTTTTCGACGGACACGGCGGCTGCGTTGCGCGCGAATGAGATGGGCGCGGAAGCGATTCTCAAGGCGACCAAGGTGGACGGCATTTACGACAGCGATCCGAAAAAGAATCCCAAGGCAAAGCGTTTTGCGCGGATCGCGTATCTGGAGGCTTTGCAAAAGCGGCTGCAGGTGATGGATTCCACGGCGTTCTCGCTCTGCATGGACAATAAGATGCCGATCATTGTGTTCGATATGTTCAAGCCGCATAACCTGAAACGTGTGGTCATGGGCGAGGCGGTCGGTACGCTGGTGACCAATTAAACAATCCGGCTCGCGGGGACGCCCGCCCCACTTAAAAAATGCGGACGTGCGTCATCTTCAATCCCACCGCCCAAGGCGAAAAAGCCAGACGGCTGCGCCGGCATCTGGACGAGATCGGCGCGGCGGCGACCCTCATGCAGACCCGCGCTGTGGACCATGCCCGCGAACTATCGACGGAAGCCGTGCGCGCCGGTTTTGAGATCATCGTGGCGGCCGGTGGCGACGGAACCGTGAATGAGGTGCTCAACGGGATAGGTGATGCAGATGGTTTTGAGCGGGCGCGATTGGCTGTGTTGCCGATCGGCACGGTGAACGTGTTCGCGAAGGAATTGAAATTGCCGGGTAGCGTGCGGGGAGCGTGGGAAATCATTCGCGTGGCAAAGGAAACGCGGATCGACCTGCCCGTCGTTGAATTTATGGCCGAGGGAAAGACGCAACGTCGGTTTTTCGCGCAACTGGCGGGAGCCGGCCTGGATGCGCGGGCGATCGAGTTGTTAAGCTGGTCGTTGAAGAAAAAAATCGGGCCGCTGGCGTATATCGTGGCTGGTATAAAAGCCGTGTGTGGCCGGTTGCCACAGATCAAAGTGTCGACCAGCACGGAGCAGGCGAGCGGTGAACTCATATTGATCGGCAATGGCAGTTATTACGGCGGACGGTTCACAATCTTTCCGCTGGCAGACATGCGGGACGGCGTGCTGGAGGTATGCGTGTTTCCGCGGGCCAATTGGTTCACGTTGTTGAGTTGTGGACTGCCGTTATTGTTGCAAAGCCGCTTGCCGAAGCGGGCGGCGCGGACTATCCGTGCTGAAAAATTTGTACTCAGCAGCGAGGAGCCGGTCAGTTTTGAATTGGATGGAGAACTGGTGGGAAAATTACCCGCGACCTTCAGCATTCGCCGGAATGGGTTGCGAATGATCGTACCTTGATTCAGATGCCTGCCATCATCCGGGCGATCTGTTTCTTGTCGGGGTGCTCGCCGAGACCGAGTTCGAATTCTTCCGTCACAGTGGCCGGGTCCACGTAGGTGCCGAACATTTTGTCCCAGATGCGAAATGTGCCGGCGAGATTCTTGCCGCGATGCAACGTTGCGGCGTGATGGATGCGGTGATAGTCCGGCGTGACGAGCAACCAGTTGAGCGGGCCGAAGCTGAGTTTCCAGTTCGTATGTTCGATGAATTGGATGAATATGCCGAGCGAATATCCGATGCCAGCTTCAGCAGGGGTCAGGTGGAACAGAGTCACCGGGATAAGGACCTGTGGCACATTGTTAAGCAGCGAATGGAAGAAGCTCGTGCGAAATCCGGCGAACCAATACATCTCCTCGATGGAATGATGCCACGCGTGAGTGCGCCACATGAGCGTGAAGCGATGTTGTGAGCGGTGGATCCAGTAGACGATGAAATCCACGATGAAAAGGGCCATGATGATACGTACGGCACTGGGAAGATGTTGCAGGTAACCGACCGTTCCCTGGAGGAACGCGGGGGTCACGTCGCCAATGGTGTTGCGCACGAGGTGGGTGGCAATGCGGTTGACAGTGAGGGCGAAAGTAAACGACAGGACGTCCAATTTCAGGTCTTTGACGCGGTCCACCGGCCGCAAAGGCCATAAACGCTCACAGAGACTGAAGAGGACGATTGCGCCGAACAGCGCAATGATTTGATAGTCGTCCGCCTGCCAGGTCATAGGTATATTCCTCGTTACAACAGTATTTATACACAGGTCGGGAGAGATTTCAATCTTTGGATTTGTGTTGTTTTCAAGTCGTTAGACTATCAGGTGGTGTCGAGAGGGTTGGCGCAATCAACGCATTGGCGGTGGAAGCGAAAGAATGGTGGGCTGGCGGGGACTCGAACCCCGGACCAATGCCTTAAAAGGGCACTGCTCTACCAACTGAGCTACCAGCCCGTAGAAGGGGCGAGAAGCTAAACCAGTGAATCCAGCCATGCAAGGTTTTTGTTCCCGCTTGCAGCGGCTTCAAAGAGTTTCTATGGTCAACGGATGAAAAGATTTTTACCGCTTTTACTGGCTGTGGGACTCATTGCGCCGACCGTTCATGCGCAAGACGCCGCTACGGAAGAACGATTGACCAAACTCGCCGGCCAGATCGAGGATTTGCAGGCGGCTTCAATCCAAACAAAAAATAGCATCTCAGAACTTTCCAAGGAAATCGAGGATTTGCGGCAGGGGCAGGGGAAGAACACTGGTAATTACGCCACGCAGGATGACATCAAACAATTGACGGCGAAGCTTCAGGAGATAGACCAGAAGCGGATGGATGATAATGACAAGATTTTGAAGGAAATTGAGAAGCTTGGCAAAGTAAGCGCGCCGCCGCCCGATAAAAAAAAGCCAACACCCGTAGTGGACGATACTCCTGCGTCGAACACGCCGGATAAAGGTTATGAGTATGTGATCCAGAAAAACGATACGCTTTCCACGATTGTCGCAGCTTATCGCGAGAAAAATATCAAGGTCACTACGGATTCCATCTTGAAGGCCAATCCAAACCTGAAACCCACTAGTTTGCGCGTGGGGCAGAAGATTTTTATTCCTGCGCCCGCGCAATAGTTAGTTGACGGGCCAGTGCTTCAGAAGCAGGAGAAAGATCAATCCTGCCAATGCGACGCGATACCACCCGAACGCGGTGAAGGTGTGTGATTGTACATAGCGCAGCAGCCATTTTACGGCGACGAATGAGACCACGGCAGCAATGGCGGTGGCCAGTAACAACAGGCCCAAGTTTTCATGCGGCGCGTCGGGCAGGGGATGATGCATTGCCTTGAAAATCTTCAGGCCCCCGGCAGCAAGCATGGTGGGAATGCCCACGAGGAAGGAAAACTCAGTGGCCGTGACGCGGTTCAGACCAAGAATCAAAGCCAAAATGATGGTCGCGCCGGAACGTGAAGTGCCGGGGAAAACCGCTGCGAGCAACTGGCCGATACCGACCGCCAGCACGATGGGCCAGGTGATATCCGTGCGGGGACTTTTACCGCGCAGCCAGCTTTCGACGAGGACGAATAAAAGTCCGCCAACGAGCAGGGCGATGGCCACCGGCAACAATTCTTCCGGCAGCTTAAAATGTTTTTTCTCCAGGACCAGACCGCCCGCGCCGGTGATGGCAAAGGCAACGAATATTTTCAGCAGATAGTCCTGGGTCGCCTTTTCGCGCCAACGAAAGAGGAATTGGTGGAAGCGCTGGTGGAAGAGGGGAATCACCGCGAGCACGGCACCGCATTGGATGACGATGTTGAAAAGGTCGCTTTCGCTGACATGCAAAAGTTTCTCGGCGACGAGCAGGTGGCCGGTGGAGGAAACGGGAATGAATTCGGTGATCCCTTCGATGATCCCGAGAATGACAACGACAATCCAATCAGGCATGGCGTCTGGTTAGACGCGAAACGGAGGACAGGCAAGAACGAATTGCGCTGACGCTTACTTTTTCTTCTTGTCGCCGAAGAAATTGGAGAAAGCGCCCTTCGAATCCTCTTCCCGTTGTTTGACCTTCAATTGCCCAAGGATGGAGTGCCAGCCGATGTAGATCTTGTGCCAGGCATTTTCCAGGCTGCGTAACTGACCGTCGTTCATCTCGCTCAGGTACCGCAGGGAGGGCGCGGTGCCGATGAGGGTGTGAACCTCTTCCTTGCTGGGTGAGGTGATCTCGACTGCCGAGGTGACGAGTTCCAATTCCTGTACGAGGACACTTTTGACTTCGAGGAACTGGGTTTCCTCCTCGTCGCTGAATTTTTTGCCGCGCGCGATGTTGATAAAATGGTTGAGCTGTTTCCAGCACTCCAGATAGTTCTCCATCTGGGCGATGAGTTGGTCCAATTTGTTGTTACGCATAGTCGTAGGAATTTCAGGTTTTGCCCGCCGGAGTGGCCAGCGCTTGCGGCGTAAGGAAAATGATGGCGCCGCCGCGAAGTTCGCGCGCGACGATTTTCAGGCTGGAATATTGAATGATCAGTTCGTTCAAGGGTAACTGGGCGTTCCGCGCTTCCAGGAAGGCAGCGAGGACGCGCTGGCCGATTTCGCGCACCAATTCCGCGGGAAAGCTGGAGGGCAATGTGGCCACCAGTATCTTACCGCCGCGGTCAACGGTGAACGTGCCCGACGGCAATTTTAGCAATGGCGCGGCGGATTTTTTTGAAAAGAAATTTAAGAACCCCATAGAGCGATGGCTTTTTTCGTTTGATCCCGTATTTCCTGCGGGGACAAAGAGACCTGCCAGCCAAGGCAGAACTCCATCTGTCCATTACGGGTGAGAGCGACGTTGCGTTGCGGACCCAGGCCTTCCACCTCTTCGATGTTGCCGGCCTGTAATTGCTCGCCGAGCGTGCGAAAACTATCGAGGCTGCTGCGCGTCCAGGCGGCGATGCGGTCAGGATTTTCCAATCCGCGCGACTCGTGAAAATTATTGGGCCCGGATTTCAGCGCGAGCACGAATTCCACTCCCGAGATCTGGGAAAGCGCCGCGAGCGGTGACAGGCGTTCGCCGTTCACGATGTGCGGTTCAATACCGCCACCGTTGTTTTCATCGATCGCCTGGGCGGTTTCCAACAACAAGGCGTTGTAAGATTTTTCGATGACACGCGGATGGGCGGGTTCGGGGGGGAGAGATTCAAAATTACCCGTTTTCCAGGAGAGAATTTTGCCAAAGGCCTCTTCACCGTTGAGCGTTTCAGTTTCGGCATCGCTCACATCCCCGTCATTGATCCAGATGCGTCCCGTCAGCGGGCCGTTCGTGATGCGCAACACCGATGAGCTGTGCGAAATACATTCAAGTTGGATGAGGTCCACGAGGCTTTTGCTTTGCACACCACGAAAACCCGGTTCGTCTTCACGGCCGAGCAATGCCTCAAGGCAATCCAGAAACATCCGTATTTCCTGTTGCGAAGTCGGTTTTTCCCAGAACAAATCAACGCCCAGGGCGTAGGCACGTGAACGGAATTGTTCATCCAGAACGGAAGTTAAGACCACGCTACGGAGGCCGGGAAATTTTCGGCGAACGATGGATAAGACCTGTAGTCCGTCCATTTTGGGCATCTTCAGGTCGCAGATCAGCATGCGATAAGGTTCGCTTTCCAGCATGGCGAGCGCGCGAGCGCCCGACGCGGCAATGCGCACCTCAGGGTTGCTGGGCAACTGGCAGAGAATTCCCTGATAGGTCTCAAGGAACCTTACATCGTCGTCTAGTAGCAGGATTTTATGGCGCGCATCCATATCTTTAGCCGTATCACATTCGCCGATCTACCGTTTTAGTTGAACTCAACTTTTAAAAGCGGTCGTCCGCTTTGGCATTCATTAAGCAATCGCTATTCCGCACTGGAAAACGGCGCAAGATTCCTGATTCTTTATGAATTACACTGGCGAAAACAGACGGGAAAAGAGGCACAAAGTAGACATTCAGTCCATTGATGGGACAACTCCCCGCGGCGAAACGCGCGTATTTGCACAGGGTTTGATGTTGTTACTGTTACACAATCTTACGGCAAAATTTGCTGGCATGGTTCCTGCGAATTCACCTCCTCGAAGATGTTTGGTTTTTTAAAAAATTTACTGGGTCACCAAGGTAGTAGCCTCCCCCCGGTCGCAAAACCTGTTGTACCGTCTGCCCCGCCGGTTTCCAAGCCGGTGACTGGTTCCAGTCCTGGAACGCAGTTCATCCGGAAGCCGGCGCTTCCGTCCAGCGGCCATTCCAACGGGAATGGAAACGGAAACGGCCACGGTAATGGCAATGGAAACGGTAGTGGGAGTGGGAAAACCAGCCTCAATTCCGTCCAGCTTTTATTGCAACCCATTCTCGATACGCTTCCGACCGAACTCCGGCGCAAAGCGTTGCATGCGGACCTTGGAGGAGCAATGGTCGTTTTGCCTGTAGAAAAAATCCTGCCGCAACTCAGCCGTGGCGTAGTAAAGATCACATTCGGTGATTTGCGCGTGGCGGCCCCCGGCGTTTTTCTTTCCCATACCGACCGTGATCACGTGGAGATTGTTCTGCCGCTGGCACAGGTGCTTAGCCAACTGAATCCGGCTTTGCTGGCTCGCCGGCCTGCGAAAGTGCAGATACAAGTGCCGGACGAGGTCAGCGGTCCGTTCAGCGGACGCGGCCAGGGTTTGATCTTCTCGACGAATCAAAACAACAAGCAACCGCAGCCCCAGCAGCCTGCTCCTGCAGCTCCGCCGGTTCGTTCAGTGACGCCAACGCCTGTGCCGACCAGCGCGACGATTCCTAATCGGGTAAATTTTGTTCCAATGGCTCCTCCGACCGCCCCTGTGGCGATGCCAATCAGTGCCCCCCCGGTGATTCCCAAAGAACCGGTGTTGCGCATGGCTCCGCTCCAGCCGGTCAGTGCTGCGCCGACTCCGCCGCCCAAACTCTCCGCGCCTGCGCCCGCAGCCGCGCCAGCTGTTTCGGAAATTCCGGACATGTTTGTACCGGCTGCTCCTGCAGCGGCGGAGCCGGCGCCGGAAGAAATTTTGTCTGTGCCGCTGGCGTCTTTCGCGGGTGTCTGGCCGGAAACGGTCCGTTCGGATATCGTGCGGCTGAACCTCATGGCGGCCCGGGTGGAGCTGCCGATCCAAACTGTCGAACCTTTGCTCAAGCTCGGCAAGGTGACCCTTAAGTGGGGCGTCGTCCGGTCGTGGATCAAACCCGCCGCGCTCTTGAACATGTCGCCACATGATGAAGTCGTGTTGGCACTGCCCCTGGAAGTGCTTGCGCCCTTGTTCCTCGAACGGAAAAAACTCGCCGGTAAGCGCGTCAAAGTGGCGATCGACGAGAATATCCCTGACCTGTTTTTTGGATTTCCGCAGCCTGACTCCCTGACCTCCAGTGACACGCATGCTGTCACCAAGCCGACGGATACAAATTTGATCGGCAAAGAAGAGGAACCGACGCCGGTCATGGAAGCAGTGGCTGCACCGGTGGCGGCGCCAGCTCCGTCACAGGATACGAATTACTACGTGTGGGCTGATGGTTCCGATACGGTCCAATTGGACAGGGCCGAAACAGTGGCAGTGCGCAGCGAAAGCGATTTCATTAAACGCAGCCCGACTCCGAATGACATTGTGACCCGCGCCGCGTCGCTGACCAATGTGGCCGGTGCCTTGATCGCCCTGCCGGATGGATTGATGGTAGCCGGCCAGATCCCGCCCGATCTGAACGGTGATACGCTCGCCGGTTTCGTCCCGCACATCTTCAACAAGGTGGGGCAGGCAGCGAACGAACTGCGCATGGGAGAACTGAATAATGTCGCGTTCACCGTCGGCAATGTGCCGTGGAAAATTTTTAAAGTGAATGCCGTGTTGTTCGCCGCGTTCGGGAAAGCCGGCGAACCCATGCCGACCGCCCAACTGGCGGCGCTGGCGGCTGAACTGGACCAAAAAAACCGCTAAAAATTTATGGCCATCATCAATCAAGCCACCAAAGAGTTGCAGGTCAAGATCGTCTATTACGGCACGGCCTTGGGCGGCAAAACCACCAACCTCGTACAGGTGCACGACCACGTCCAGACGGGCGCCGGCAACAAGGGCAAACTCGTTTCGCTCGCGACCAGCTCCGACCGCACGCTGTTCTTCGACTTCCTGCCGATCGAAGCCATGTCCATCAAGGGCTATAAGACGAAATTCCAGCTTTATACCGTTCCCGGCCAGGTCATCTATAACACCACGCGCCAACTGGTCTTGCGTGGGGTGGATGGCATTGTGTTCGTGGCGGATTCCCAATACGAAAAAATGTCCGAAAACGTCGAAAGCTTTCAGAACCTCGTGGACAATCTGAAGAGCCTCAAGTTGAACATCGACGACATTCCTTACGTCCTGCAATACAACAAGCGCGACCTCCCGAATGTCGCTCCGGTGGAATACATGGAATACCTGATGAATAATCGTGACGTCCAGGTCCCTTCCTTCACGGCTGTGGGTAACAAGTGCGAAGGTGTGTTCGAAACGTTGAACATGATCACCCGCATGTTGCTGCACAAGTACGTCAACCAGGGCTCGCCGCAATACGCATGACATGGCCACCCTCCCACAACTCATCGAGGACGATATCCGCCAACTCGACGAGGCGTTGCGGCAGTTGTTGAAATCGAGCGACGCCACCTGCGCGTTAGTCATTGATAACGGAGGGTTCCTTATCACCCACGCGGGCGAGGCTGAAAATTTCGACCTGACCACCATCGCCGCGCTGGCTTCGGGCGCTTATCTCGCCAACCAGACCATCGCGAACCTCGTCCAGGAGGAGAATTTCAACAGCGTCTATCAGCAGGGCGAGAAGTTCAGCATCTTCGGCACGCGCATCAATGACGATAGCCTGCTGCTGACGATTTTTGAGGCGCGGGTGAGTGTGGGCGCCGTGAAATATTTTTCCGCTTCCGCCGTGCGCCGCATCGCGGCCCAACTGGTCATTGCCCATGAACGCGACCCGGAAAACGGCATTGATCTCTCCATGTTGAACGTTGCCGACACCGCCGGCTTTTTCAAAAAGAAGGCCTGAGTGTTCGGGTGTCGCGCAGCAGGGGTCTTTACTTCCACAAGCCCAGCCCGACCATTTGTTTGGTTGCGGCCCCGGCCCAACCTTTATTCGCCGCCGGACTGGCCGGACTGGGATGCAGAATACAACCGACCCGAATACCCGTCCCTTGCGTGATATCTTGCGCTTTTTGTTCGGCAAAGCCCCCTACGCCGACCAACCATTCCAGTTCCAGCGTCTCCACTACCCGGCGCAGATGAGTGTCGCACAGTTTGAATAATCGTTCGCGCTCGTCGGAGCGAAGTTTGTCCGGTGTCCGGTTGAGCCCGCTCGCTTCGCAGAAGGCCAGCGGGCAGTAATTCACGACAAAATGTTCAGCAAAAAATTTCTCTGGCGAGCCGAACCGTTCCGCGAATAGGCCCCAAAGCCTGCGTCCGCTCACCTCGGACCGCTGACAATCGAAGCCGGTCACCGGTCGTTTGGGATTTTCCACCACTGGTTTCCCGATATGTGCATTGAGCTTCAGCCAATCCCGCACGGCGGCCACTTCACCGAAGGGCACGCCGGTTTGCACCATGCCGAACGGGCCGGGATTCATGCCGAGAAAAACCACGCGCTTCGGCTCATCACCGAACCGCCGGAGATATTCCTCATGCGCAGGCCAGGCGTAGGAAAGGGGATTGTAGACGTGCGTGACCGGTAGCGCGAATTTCAGCCGGGCCACCTGTTCGGCAAGTTCCCGCGCGGCGGCGATGAGTTGTTGGCTTTTGCCCGGCACGTGATGCGTCAGAGTTTCGAATGGGAGCCATCGCAGAATGGCATCCGGCCGGAATGTTTGCAGGCGCACCACGCGACGGTTTTGGCTTCCATGATCTCCACTTTTTGCGGGACAAACGGAGTGCCCTTGTGTGAGCCGTCGCAAAATGGTTGCGATTTGGATCGGCCGCACGCGCACCACCAATACGTGCCGGGTTCAACTTTTTGGACGATGGGGGATTTTTGGGCAATGACGCGTTCAGACATGGCTCATCTTTCTAGGCTGATTTTTTACAGCACGCAACTGGTTTCAATTGGATTGGGTTGATTCTTTGATTGCAGATTCTTTGTTCGTCAACAACGTCGTTAGGAATCGCCGGGCAGCTTCGTCATTGGGATTGAGCGCCAGCGCTTTGTTAAGACAATCGATTGCCGCGTCAATCTGGCCTTTTTTGTTCAGGACGACGGCCAGATTGAAGTAGGTCGTCGCGAACCGGGGATTCGTTTGAAGCGCCCGCTCAAAATGGCTGATCGCTTCATCAACACGCCCTTTGCCGCTCAACGCGATCCCCAGATTGTTTTGGGCTTTAAAGGAATCCGGGTCCAGTCGTACCGCTTCTTCTAAATTGCTAATCGCCCCGTCCAGATCGCCTTGACGGCCCAACACCACGCCCAGGTTGTAGTACGCATCCGGGCTGGGACTGATCGCCAAAGACTTATGGTAATGCGCGATGCCTTCATCCACGTGGCCTTGGCGGACAAAAACGTCACCGAGATTGTTCTCGGCCATCCAGCACGCCGGATTTTTTCTCAAGGTATCCTGCCACAAAGTTTCCGGAGTCCGATAAATGCCGGCCTGGTGCCAGGTAAGTGTGCCGAGCCCTAAAAATAAGGCCCCGCATACTGCCGGCTGCAAAAAGGGCATTCGTGGTTTTAAACGATCAAAGGCTGTCGCCATTCCGGCGGCCAGCAAGGTCAAAGGCCCTACACTGGCGATGTATTGATAGTGGTCTGCGACAAAAGTATATCGAAACGTGTAAAGCATGATGAACCCCAACAGCGGGGCGAGTGCGGCCACATAGAATATCCCGGCTACCGCTAAACTTCGCCCGACATATCGCCTTAGGAAATACGCCACGCCCAAAAATCCAACACACGCCACCAGCCATCCATAAGCCAGTGCATAGGCCGGATTGATGGTCCATTGCGGATAAATAAAAGTGAGATTCGCCGGCCAGATCAGCTTGCCCAGGTAAAACCAGATGGCGTGACTGGCAATGAGCAGCCGCGCGGGCAGACTCATGGAGAAAGTTACGCCTTCGGTGCCCTGATGATGTCGTTCCCACCACATCACCAGCAACCCCATGCCAATACCCAGGGCGGCGAAGGGGACGAGCTGCACCAGGCGCTGGAGATTTATCGGCTTTCGCCGCAGCCATAAGACCAGGAACAGCGCCGCCGGCAGGGTGCAGGCAGTGGCCTTGCTGAATAATGCCAGGGCGCAAAAAACCAGTGATAACACATATTGCCGCCTCGGATGCGTTTCTTCCCCGTCAACAAATTTGACCCACGCCCGCACGGCCAAAAGATAAAAGAGCAGGGACAGCACGTTCTTGCGTTCGGAGATCCAGGCCACCGATTCAACCTGGACCGGATGCAGGGCGAAGAGTCCCGCGGCCAGCCAATCGCCCGGCACCTTGAGACGTTTTAACAACCGCCACAGGAGGATCGCATTGATCGCATGCAACAGGACATTGTCCAAGTGATAACCCGCCGGGTGCAATCCCCACACTGAATATTCCAGGCGCAACGTTGTGTAAACCAGCGGGACATATTGTGAGGGTGCGTCCTGGGAGAACCAGATGCGCATCAAGCCATCCGGCCTGGCCAGCAGCGCATTGCTGGTCACATACCGGTCATCATCCCAGATGAACCCCGCATGGCGCACCGGCCAATAAGCGATGATGACGGCGGCAAAAAATAACACGATCATCAGCCGTGTTCGGCCAGGCTCAGATTGTAGATAGGCAAAAAATCCACTGGGTCGCGCTTCCGAAGGGGCTCCCGGGTCTTTCGTGGGTTGACTGTTGTTTGGCCGCTCCATTTTTTGACGTATCTTTACTGAAATCGCTTTTGAAACCAGATATTTCGTCAAACACGGGAGTCCGGGTTCCGGCGGCAGGGTCAATTTGGTTGTTTCAGCCCGCTGCCCTGCACATTCGTCTGCGTGAGCAGCGCGCCGGTGTAACCGGTCACGTGGATGTCGCGCAGTTTCACGCCCGAAATATTCGCAAGCGAGATACCGTTCGTGCAAACGCCGGTGATGTTCGAGAGCAGCAGACCTTCCATCGGTTTCTGGGGAGAAATATCTTTGGCGTCCACAAGCCGCGGGCAATTGGCCACGCGCACGTTTGAGAAGCGATAATTTTTACCCAAGGGATAACCGGCGAGGCCCTCCACTGGATCATCCGAGGTGTTCAGGTTGCCTGCGCTGACCAGGTTCACTTTCAAAAATCCGCCGCCGAGAATATCCAGGTCATTGCCGGAAATATTCTCGATGACACCAGCACGACCGATGCGCGTCTTGATATACACGCCGAAAGTGCGGCTCGTCATTTTGCAATGCGTGATGTTCACATTGAGGATGCCGCCGGAAGTTTCGCTGCCGATGCCGACGCAGGCAAAGCGGCGTCCGTTCATCGTGCATTTGGTAATCAACACGTCCTCAGTCGCTTTGCCCAGCCGCGCACCGTTCAGGCCGCGACCGGACTTCAGGCTGATGCAATCGTCGCCGGTGTTGATATCGCAGCCTTCGATGCGCACGTTTTTGCAGGAATCAACATCGATGCCGTCGCGCAGGCCGTTGATGTTCACGTTTTTTATCACCACATCGGTGCAGTAAGTGGGGTGGGTGGCCCAATTGCCGCCTTGTGTGACCGTGAAACCTTCCCAACGGACATCGTTGCAGGAGATGGGTTCGAGCACCACTGCGCCACGCGGGTTTTGCGGGGCGGCCATCGCGGGATTTCCCTCGATGCGACCCGGCCCGATGATGCCGGTATGGTCCACGTTTGCCGCATAGATGAGTGCGCGGCGGCCCGGTTGCCAGCGGCCCTCCCAGCGGATATCCAACGTGGGATAATCATTCGTATCCGCACTGCCAGTGATGACGCTATTGGTTTCCAGTCGCAGAATGGTGCGCGTGCCGAGCTGCACACTCCCGACGAGATATTTTCCAGCGGGCACCAGAACTTCACCGCCACCGCCGACCGCGCAGGCATCCAGCGCTTTTTGAAATGCCACGGTATCTTTGTTCGTGCCGTCGCCGACCGCGCCGAAGTCGCGGACGTTATATGACCGGACTGATGCGCCGTTGCTTCGGCTTGAGCAGAGCAGGACAAGACCGATGAACACGAATGAGAGAGCTGTGCGAAAGATGGTGGGGCGCGTCACTCTCCCGCTCTGCGGGACGCCGTCGTGCGGATACAAAACAGTCCGAGGACTCACTATATCCGCGGCGGGCAGGGGACTGCCCGCCCTACCTTGGGCACTTGCGATGTTTAGAGGATACATAAACGGTGTTAAAAGGACGGTCTCACGGGTGTATCCATGATTTGTGGCTCTGGCGGGAATTGGTCGAACTTCCTTTGATGATCAATCCCGCGCAACTGTTGGTCGGCAAAATCCATGGCGGCATTCCAATCATCAGCGGTCAAGGCGTGCCGGTGTATCTCGTAATTGACGCCCACGCGGTCCGGGCTCACGCCGAGAAATTCATAGACCGGTTTGGCGGCCTCAACGGCGTGTTTGACTGCATTGGGCACGCAATTCTGGTCATCGGTTCCTTCCACGGAGATCCACGGGCGCGGGGCGGTGAGGGCGATGAACCAGTGCGCTTCGAACGGCAGCTTCTCGATGTGGCCGGTGAACTCCGCCAGTCGCGGCACGAAATAATAGCCGAATTTTCGGGTCATGTCCTCGATGCCTTCCTTGCCGCCGCGACCGGGCCCGCAGAAACGATACTCGCCCGTGCCCGCGCCGCTGGAACCGGCGGGTGCACCGAGCGAAATGCGGTCGTCAAACGCCGTCGCCACCATCGTCAATTTGCCGAGCCGCGAATGACCGAGCGCGATGAGCTTGTCTTTGTCCACAAAGCGTTGCGTCTCGAGATAATCCACGATGCGCGAGAGTCCCCACGCCCAGCCGTACAACACACCCCAGTCGTAACCGGAATAGGCAGGATAAAATGAGTTGGTGCGGAAGTTGCGATTGTCCTCGCCGCATTGCGTGTAGCGATAGGTGACGACGGCATAACCGCGAGCCAGTTGGTTTGAGAACCCGCGCGCGGCGCGTTCGGGGTCCACGGGCGCGCCGAAATTAAATCGCGGACGGCCCGTTGAATTGGTGCCCGTGGCCGGCGGATTGGTGTTCGCTTCAACAAACCGGGCGCCGGGAGTATTGGTGAAATTGACGCCCGGCGTGCCGTAGAAGGAAGGATTGATGATGGTGGGGAAGGGGCCGCCTTTGACCGGCGTGAAAATGGCGATATCGATGCCCAGCTTTTTATGCGGACCGAAACTCAGGTGCACCAGCCGGAATTTCACCGTGCCATCAACCAGGTCGCGCGATTGGATGTCCTTGCCGCTCACGTTGCCCGGCGGCGGTGGCGCATGGCCAAGTTCGTAATGCTCGAGGATGGCTTTCATCTCCTCGCGGCGCTGCTTCCATTGTTTGGGCGTGGTGACTTTGGTGCCGTCCATCATCGTCATCACATCGGGCGGGTTCGTTTGCACGGGCAGGTCGGCGACCTCGGGAAAGCTGTTCGTCGCGATGGTGTTTTTGCCGAAGGCGTTGGCGTTCAGCAGGAAGATGATGATGGCCACAGAAAGACATAGAACGAGAATGGACCGGAGACCGGCTGGCTTCTTTTGCATAGGCTTGGACGAAGACTAGAACGGATGGGGTTTGGGCGCGATAAATTTGTTCGCAGTCAAATCCCGTTGGGATTCACCGTGCGGGCCTGAGATCCGCAGCATAGCGCCGGAGGCGCGACATATTTGTAGAACGTTATCCGAAAAATGATAAAGCGCCGTTAGGGGCGGCATATTCCGAAAGATGTCGCTCCTGACGGAGCTTAATTTCTTTGTTATGGGTTTTCTACAAAGATGTCGCACCTACGGAGCTTGGGAAAGTCAGGGTGAGGGGAGCGTAAAAACCAATCAGACAATGCGGCAGGGGATGATGGCGTCTTCGTCGAGCGAATAAACGGCGCACAAACGGTGATAGCCATCGGCGATGATGACGTGGCCATTGATGCTGTCCCGGACGAGCAGGATGGGAGACATGCTTTCCCCGGCGCGGATCTTACTGTGGTCGCGCGCCACGTGGGAATTGGTTTTGTCCAGCAACGGGAGCCGGGTGGCGCGAAAGATGTCCTTGGCCTTGAACTGGATGGGCGGCGCTGACTTGAGGGCATTGGCGAGTACGCGGGCGCGCCGGTCGTCGTAGATGAGGTTCAGATAAGAGCGTGCGGCCGGGTAATCATGCTCTTCGGGTTTATCGAGCCACTTGATCGGAGACTTGCTCACGCGCCGACTCTGCGTGTGAGGGAAAAATTTGTCCAGAATTCTTTCGCGAAGGATTTTAACTGCCGGGTCGCGGAGACGCGGAGAAGAAATCCCCTTGGGATTCACCGAGCGGACCTGAGATCCGCAGCCGAGCGCCGGAGGCGCGACATATTTGTAGAACGTCACCCAGGAAATGATGAAGCCCCGTTAGGGGCGGCATATTCGGAAGATGTCGCTACTGACGGAGCTTTAAATTCTTTGTGATGGGTTTTCTACAAAGATATCGCACCTACGGTGCTGGGAGAATCCGGGTGAGGGAGAGCGTTAAAAACAACCAAAATAATTAATTTGCGATGAGGCGCTCGTTCACTTTCGTCTGCGGACTTTTGTTGCATTCAACCGAATTTTACCACGCTTGCTGATGTTTTTAGCCAACTGCGTCAAGTTCGAGTCGTTGTAACTCTGATGGCGTCCATTGTCCAAATCTTCAATTCCAACCGCGATTGCACGCTTCAAAAGGGCAAATTTGGTTTCGTTCACAGTTAACTCCTCTTTTCCATGATGAGTAGTTGCCAGGCGTTGGAGCAGCCGGAGGCCAGCAGCGTGGCGAGGACGGGGACGACGTAATTGTAGACGCCCATCATGTGCTCGCCATAAAGCTCGATGCCCGCCATCACCAATCCGGCGACGGACAGGATGGGGAACACATATTCGCGGACCAGACCGGCCCAGGTCGGTTTTTCTGCGCCACGGGAGGCCTGCCTGATCTGTTTGAACAGCAAGCGCGCTTTTAAGGCGCCGATGATCCACAGCTCCAGCGCGAGATAATGGCCATTCTGGAGCGGAATCAGGAAATACAGCGAGATGAGCACGATGAAGATGAAATCTGCAAAACTGCGGCGCGCGAGCCGGAGCTGGGCTGGATTCGCCGTCGGCGCCACGATATCGCGGTTGATGGAGAGTGAGATGAATAGCAGGCCCACGAGCGTCCCGGCCACGGTGGCCACCGTGATAAAAAACGGCTGCCATTGCACGATACGGTTGATGAAATAATCATCCATGGGAATTCTGGCGGAGATTAGCAGGAGGGGAAGGGGCGTCGAGGAATTTCCCGGGTTTTAACCCGACAGCGCGAAGGGTCGGGCTTAGTGAATCTGGATGATGGCTTCCCCCTCACCCCGGCCCTCTCCCTTGGGGAGAGGGAGAATTGTTCGCAGGTTATTTGAAATGTTGGGCGTCGAGGAATTTTAGGCTGGCTGAAAAATTTAGCGCAAAGGCGCAAAGACGCGGAGAAAAAATCCCAAAGGGATTTGCTCAAATTATTAAAACGGATTGACAGTGAAGCATTTACTGTTTGTCGTTAAGGAAGTGGATCGCAGTGGTAAGAGATTCCGGACTACAAAGTTGGTGACCTGTGTTCGGTTCATCAATTAATTTGGCTTGAAAGCCGTTTTTCAGGAAACCACCTTCGTAGATGTCGAGTATATTGCCGTGGCGGAAATCTCGGTCGCCCGTAATGAAGACAAAACGGACTTGAGTTTTTGCGAAAATAACTCGATCGCGAGTAACCGGCCATACTCCGTAATTTGAATTGTCCGTTGCCTTTACTTTCGGCACAGGCTCGTAGAAATCGGCCCCACAGATCGAAATATTTCCTCTAATCACATCGCTATGAATAAGCGCGAGATGCAAGGAGCATCGGGCTCCTCCTGAATAGCCGGCCGTAAAAATCCTCTTGGAATCAATATTATACCGCTCCATCGTTTTAAGAATACCAACGTATGCAACTCCCAGACGACGGGGCGTCATCTGATCATTTCCGATTTTTTGAGGAATCAGGCAAATCAGTTTCTCCTTTTCCATTATCGACGCCCATTCTTTTGGAATGGTCATTTCGTTCTGCGAGTCGATGAAAACGAAGATGCCAAATGAATCTTTGTCGGAATAATTTCTGGGCACAAAGATTTCGTACGTTTCGTTGGTGAGTTCAAGGTTATAGTTCACATCGGACGAAGCGTTCGCTATCCGGGGCGGGGGATTTTCGAAATGGATACTTTGTCCCTGTTCAAGAGTTGCTAATTGAGCTGTTTCCGCAGCGTCTGTCCGATGCAAGCAAGCGACCAAAAAGATCAAGCAGGCACCTCTCGTGATTCTATAGAAGCCTTGGCGCATTTATTTTCTCCCATGCATCCCACGGAGCGGGACGGCAGGCCGTCATTTCTTGTGGTGAACTTTGGCGGCGACTTTCAACCGCAAGGCGTTTAGGCGGATAAACCCAGTGGCGTCGTCCTGGTTGTAGGTCCCGCCGTGCGGGATGGGGCCGGCTTTCATGGTGGCGATGTGCGGGTAAGAGTTCATGCCTTTTTCCGGACTTTGGCAACCAGCTTTTCTTCTGGCGTAATGTGAAAGCCGATCCGTCGCTCGGGCGTTTCCGGTTCGGGCGGCGGCGGTGGCGGATCAAGAATTTCCATAATACGCCGCAACACGTCCACGATGGCGACTTCATGCCCATCGAGCCGCGCGGTCAATTTCCTTTCCAATGCGGCCAATTGCTTCGCCAGATCCTTCGTGCTGCCGAGCAGTTCGCGCATCTGCACAAACGCGCGCACCACGAATACGCTCATCCGTACCGCCGCCGGGCTATTCAGGACATTTGCTGCCATCACGGTGCCGTTCTCGGTGAAGGCGTAGGGCAGATATTTCCGGTGCTGGCCGCGACCACTCTTTAAGGTCGCAAATTGCGACCTTAAAGAATCGACTTCCCTGGCAGTGAGTTGAAACAAGAAATCTGACGGAAATCGTTTGGCGTTGCGTCGTACCTGTTCGTTCAACCGCTTGGTCGGCACGCCATAAATGTGAGCCAGGTCAGAATCCAGAATAACTTTCTGCCCGCGTATCGTGCGAATTACGGGTGCGATTACTTCTACGGTTGATGGAACGGCTGCTTTCATAGCATTCGGATGCGGCCACAATTTGTGACCGCATCTTTTGACATCGCAAAGTGCGATATCAAAGACTTTGTTACGTGAAACATGAAATCATTTGGATTTGCGCGGAAGGTTGTCACTTTTTGTTGTGAACTTTTGCTGCAACCTTTAGGCGCAAGGCATTCAACCGAATGAAGCCAGTCGCATCGTCCTGGTTGTAGGCTTTGGTGGGGTCGGCTTCCATGGTGGCGATGTGCGGATTGTAGAGGCTCACGGGGGATTTGCGGCCGGCGACCATGATGTTGCCTTTGTACAATTTTACGCGGACGGTGCCGGTGACGTTTTTTTGCGATTCCTCGACGAGGGCCTGCAACGCGAGCCGTTCCGGCGCGAACCAATAGCCGTAATACACCAGCTCCGCGTAGCGGGGGATGAGCGAATCGCGCAAGTGCATGACTTCCCGGTCCATGGTGAGGGATTCCATCTGGCGATGGGCGAACTGCAAGATAGCGCCGCCGGGCGTTTCATAGACGCCGCGTGATTTCATGCCGACGTACCGGTTCTCCACCATGTCCACACGGCCGACGCCGTGTTTGCCGCCGAGTTTGTTGAGCGTCTGCATAACTTTGAGCGGCGAGAGTTTTTTGCCATTCACGGCGACGCAATCGCCTTTCACAAAATCGAGCGTGACGAATTCGGGTTTGTTGGGCGCGTCTTCGGGGAACACGGACATGGTGGTGAAAGAGCCGCGATATTTTTTATCGCTGGCGTCCATCCACGGGTCTTCGAGAATGCCGGCCTCGTAGGAGATGTGCAGGAGGTTGCGGTCCGATGAGAACGGTTTTTTGGCGCTGGCCTGCACGGGGATGTGCTTGGCCTCGCAATAGGCGATCATTTCGGCGCGACCGGGAAATTCATCGCGATACCGCGCATCCCGCCACGGGGCGATGACCTGCAGATCCGGCGCGAGGGCGGCGGCGGTGAGTTCGAACCGCACCTGGTCGTTGCCTTTGCCGGTGGCGCCGTGCGCGATGGCGTCGGCTTTTTCTTTCTTCGCGATCTCGACCATGCGTTTGGCGATGAGGGGGCGGGCGATGCTGGTGCCGAGAAAATATTGTCCCTCGTAGATGGCCCCGGCGCGGATCATGGGATAGATGAAGTCGGCGGCGAATTCGTCCTGGAGGTCGTCGATGTAAATCTTGGACGCGCCGGTCTTTTTCGCTTTAGCGGCGAGGCCGGTGAGTTCGTCTTCCTGGCCGATGTTGGCGCAGAAGGCGATCATCTCGGCGTTATACTTTTCTTTGATCCAGGAGAGCAGCACCGAGGTATCGAG
>Ga0265338_10000976_pt1 | contig 48150 bp, 41 predicted proteins | sample 42126metaG_FD_193579 | JGI IMG/M metagenome (GOLD analysis project Ga0265338, IMG submission 193579) | Rhizosphere microbial communities from Carex aquatilis grown in University of Washington, Seatle, WA, United States - 4-21-26 metaG | ecosystem: Host-associated > Plants > Roots > Rhizosphere...
GCGGACTCGGGCTCGCCCGTTCCGCCGTGCACCCCATCGACCTTGCACACGGCCAGGTCCGTATTCGCTGGCGGGTAGAGGCTTTTAGGTATCCGCGTCCACCAGGTCGTGACCTGGTCCACCGTTACCTTCGCGCTGATCTGGACGCCGGTGACGGGGATTTTCTTCGGCAGGCCGGGAAACGTGCAAGGCAGTCCAGGGAACCCGCCGTGGCCGACGCTGAACGACGGGCCCGTCTGCGGCGCCAGTCTGGTCGCCTGCGGCGCCGGGCTCCCGCTGAAACCGCCGGTCCCCGCCACGATGGCGGTGCCCGCGCCGATGACGAGCACGGCGGCGGCCGCGGCGAGCGGCGTGAACCGGGTCAGCCAGCGCTGCCGCGCCGGGAGGACTCCACGTCGGCCTGGCGCTCCACGGGCGTCCGCAGCCGGGCCACGCGCAGGTGCCGCCGCCGGTTCCTGGTCAGGTTGCAGACGGTCGCCCGGACGTAGCCGAGCGCCGCGTCGGCGTCCCGCAGCGAGCCGTAGCGGCGCAGCAGCCGGGCGAACGCCTCCTGCGCGATGTCCTCGGGGTCATCCGCGCCGAGTAGCCCGGCGAGCCGTACCAGTTCGGGGTACCGCGCTTCGAACAGGCCGGCGACGGCCACCGCGGCGCCGGGCGGGTTCGTGTCTCTCTCGTCGAGGATCCTCACGCTGATAAGACACCTGGCGCCCGCGCAGGTTGCCCGGGCACATTCTGTGGTGTCCCGGTGTTAATTAGGGTGACGTGTTTTCTCGGGGGTGGCACCATCGAGGAAATGCCCTGAATACGGAGGACGATGACGACTGCTTACGGCGCCCGTGGTTACGAGCCGAGCACCGAGATGGACACCGCAACGGGGGAGCTTGACCTCGAGGACCGGCACGCGCTGCGCCGCGTGGCGGGGCTCTCCACGGAACTCACCGACATCACCGAGGTCGAGTACCGGGCCCTGCGCCTTGAGCGCGTCGTGCTGATCGGGGTCTGGACCGAGGGCACGCAGCAGAACGCGGAGAACTCCCTGCTCGAGCTGAGCCGGCTCGCGGAGACCGCCGGGTCCGTGGTGCTTGACGGCCTGATGCAGCGCCGCAGCCGGGTCGACCCGGCCACCTACGTGGGCTCGGGCAAGGCGCGCGAGCTCGCCGGGATCGTGGCGGAAAGCGGCGCCGACACGGTGATCTGCGACGGCGAGCTGAGCCCAAGCCAGCTGCGGCGGCTTGAAGGCGTGGTCAAGGTCAAGGTGATCGACCGCACCGCGCTGATCTTGGACATCTTCGCGCAGCACGCCAAGAGCCGGGAGGGCAAGGCGCAGGTCGAGCTGGCCCAGCTGCAGTACATGCTGCCGCGGCTGCGCGGCTGGGGCGAGTCGCTGTCCAGGCAGGCCGGCGGCCGGGTGGCCGGCGGCGGCGGCATCGGCACCCGCGGCCCCGGTGAGACCAAGATCGAGACCGACCGGCGCCGGATCAGGACGCGCATCTCCAAGCTGCGCGGCGAGATCGCCGGCTTCAAGGTCGGCCGTGAGGTGCAGCGGGGCCAGCGCAGGCGCAACGAAGTGCCCTCCGTGGTGATCGCGGGCTACACCAACGCGGGCAAGTCCAGCCTGCTCAATGCGCTGACCGGGGCAGGCGTGCTGGTGGAGGACGCGCTGTTCGCCACCCTCGACCCGGCGGTCAGGAAGGCCACGACGCCGAACGGCCGGCCGCTGACGCTGACCGACACCGTCGGGTTCGTCAGGCACCTGCCGCACCAGCTGGTGGACTCGTTCCGGTCTACCCTGGAGGAGGCAAAGGACGCGGACCTGATCCTGCACGTGGTGGACGGCTCGGACGCCGACCCCCAGGCGCAGCTCTCCGCGGTCCGCGAGGTGCTCGCCGAGATCGGCGCGCAGGACGTGCCCGAGCTCGTCGTGATCAACAAGGTCGACCAGGCGGACCCGGTGACCCTCAAGGCGCTCCAGCTGCGCGAGCGCACCGCGGTGCTTGTCTCGGCCAGGACCGGCGAGGGCCTGGACGAGCTGCGCGCGGCGATCGAGGACGGGCTGCCTGAGCGGGACCGCGTGGTCCGGGTCAGCGTCCCGTACAGCCGGGGCGACCTGGTGTCCAGGGCGCACTCCGCCGGCGAGGTTACGCGGGCGGAGCACGGACCGGACGGCACCTTCCTCGAGGCCCGGGTCCCGCCGGACCTCGCGGCGGAGCTGCAGCGGTTCATCGTGGCTTGATGTCAGGCCGCCCGCGCGGACGAAGTCTGCGTTACGGTGCAGCACGGTTTGCACTCGATTGCAGCGCGAGACGACCGCGCACCGTACCTGCAAGTTGCCACCCGGTTTGCGTAAGGGGCTTGTCCGCACCCCCTCTGGTGCAATACCGTGACGGAACCGATATGTAGGACGGATTGCGCAACGCGGTGCCAACCGCCGAGCGGGCTGTCTCCTATCGCTTACGCACGGTCAGCGCCGACGTCGACATTCATGGCAGGTGGCCGATCATGATGGCTGGAACCGACCGGCCGGGTTCCCGGCATGGTGTTGGCCGGCGCGCTGTTGGCCGGCACGGTGTTGGCCGGCACGGGGGGATGACCTCGTGACCGCCCGGCTGCTTACCAGCATCGGCAGGCTCTGGACCGGGTCCGAGATCATCAGCAACGCCGCCATCCTGATCAGCGACGACCGGATCGCCTGGGTCGGCCCGTCCGCCGACCTGCCGCGCAGCGTTCCCGGCGTCGTCGCCGACATCGTCGACGTCGACATGGTGGAGAACCTCGGCGGCGGGCTGGTGACCCCCGGCCTGATCGACGCGCATACCCACCCGGTCTACGCGGGCAACCGTTACGCGGAACTCGCGATGCGCTCCACGGGGCTGTCGGACTCGGAGATCACCGCGGCGGGCGGCGGGATCTCGTCCACGATCACCGTGACCAGGGGAACCGATCCCTGGACCCTGTGCAACAACGTCCGCGAGCGGCTCGGCAGCTGGCTCCAGTCGGGCACCACGACGATCGAGGCGAAGACCGGCTACCACCTGACGCGGGACGGCGAGCTCGCCGACGTGCGGATGCTCCGCTCCCTCGAGGACGAGCCCGGCATGCCGCGGGTGCACGTCACCTTCTACGCCGCGCAGATGGTGCCGCCGGAGTTCTTCGGCCGCCGCAGCGACTACATCGACGCGGTGTCCTCCTGGTGCGCGGACGCCGCCGCGGTCGGCGCGGACAGCGTGGACGTCAACTGCGAGGACGGCCGGTTCACCGAGGAAGAGGCGCGCTGGATACTCAACGCGGGCCGGCGCGCGGGGCTGCTGCCCCGGCTGCACGCCTGCGGGACCGCGCGCGCCGGCAGCGGCGCGGCGCGGGTCGCCGCCGAGCTCGGGTGCGCCTCCGCCGACCTGCTGCACGCCGCGACCGACGAGGACGTCGCGGCCCTGTCCCGCGGCGGCGTCGCCGCGGTGATCTCGCCCGGGTCCGCGCTGCAGCAGTCGGCCAGGCCGCCGGTCCGGGCGCTGCTCGACAAGGGCGTGGTGGTGGCGCTCGGCTCAGACCACACGCCTGGCGGCGTCGGCATCACCTCGATGCCCATGGTCATCGCCTTGGCGGTGTCCTACCTCGGCATGTCCGTCACCGAGGCGATGCGGGCCGCCACCCTGGGCGGCGCGTACGCGCTGCGCGCTCCCGACCGCGGCGCGATGGTCCGCGGCCGCCTGGCCGACATCGTTTTGTGGGACGCCGACCACGAGGGCGCCTTCGCCTGGAACTACGGACTCACCCCCCGCCGCGTCTGGCGCGGCGGCGAGCCCGTCACCCTGTAGCGTCACGTCGCACCGGCCGCGGCGTGGCATGCTTACGAGCATGGGGAACCTGGTGGCCGTCACGCTCGTGGTGGGCGAGGAGGAGTTCCTCGTCGACCGGGCGGTGCGCGCGGCGGTGACGCAGGGACGGGACGCGCTCGCCGAGGCCACGGGCGGCGGTGGCGGCGAGGGCGACCTGCACGACCTGGAGGCGTCCGTGCTCGGCCAGGGCGAGCTGACCGCGCTCACCTCGCCCAGCCTGTTCGGCGGCGGCGCGGTAGTGATCGTCAGGAACGCGCAGCACGCGTCGAAAGAGATCGCCGCCGACCTGGCCAGGTACGCGGCCGCCCCGCCGCCCGACGCCGCGGTGATCGTCACCCACGCGGGCGGCGCCAAGGGCAAGGCGCTGGTCACAGACCTGGCCAGGGCCGGAGCGCGCCAGGTCGACTGTCCCCGGCTGACCCGGGCGGGCGAGCGCACCGACTTCGTCAGGAACGAGTTCCGCCGCATCGGGCGGCAGGCCGACGCCGACGCGGTACGCGCGCTGCTCGACGCGATCGGCGGCGACCTGCGCGAGCTGGCCAGCGCCGTCGACCAGCTCGCCTCCGACACCGCCGGCCGGGTCAGCGCGGCCACCGTCGCCAGGTACTACCGTGGCCGGGCCGAGGCGACCGGCTTCAGCGTCGCCGACCACGCGGTCGAGGGGCGGCTGAACGAGGCACTGGAACAACTCCGCTGGGCCCTGGCCACCGGCACCGCCCCGGTCCTGATCACCAGCGCGCTCGCCACCGGGGTGCGGCTACTCGGCCGGGTCGGCGCCGCACCGCGGACCGCGAACCCCAACGCCCTGGCCGCCGAGGTCGGCGCCCCGCCCTGGAAGATCGACCGGGTCCGCCAGCAGCTGCGCGGCTGGCACCCGGACGGCGTGGCCTGCGCCCTGCAGGCCGTCGCCGAGGCCGACGCCCAGGTCAAGGGCGGCGGCGTCAGCCCCGAGTACGCCCTGGAACGCGCCATCCGCCAGATCGTCGCCTACCGCAGCGCCCTCCGCTGACCCCCGGCGGACACGCTAACGCGCCGGAACGCTCCCAGCGGCCGGCGCGGGCGGGAAAGGCTACGGAACCCTAGGCCGACTGAAGGTCAGCGAGGCGCTTGGCGATCGCCGACTTGCGGTTCGCGGCCTGGTTCTTGTGGATGACGCCCTTGGACACGGCCTTGTCCAGCTTGCGGGACGCGACGGCAAGCGCGCTGGTCGCCTCCTCGACGTTGCCGGCCTCGACGGCCTCGCGGAACTTCCGCACATGGGTGCGGAGCTCGGACTTGACGGCCTTGTTGCGCTGGTGCGCCTTCTCGTTCGTCTTGATGCGCTTGATCTGCGACTTGATGTTCGCCACGCGGATACGTCCTTCGTTGGTTTTTAAGTCTGCTTGCCCGCCCAGGGAACGGCCTGGCCGCCCGGAGCGGCAGCGCAAAAAGAAGTGGGCGCGAACATGAAGGATAGCCGAACCGCCGCCGCTTACTCAAACCAAGTCCCGGTCGGAACCGGTTCGCGATCGGATCGCGACGCCAGGATGGCCGTCAGGTCACGATACCCTGATCAAGGGGACGCCCGCGTGAGGCGGCCACGAGGCCGTAAGGCCGACTAGCACCGCGACGACCCGGCAACCGCGCGCGCCAGCACCGGCGTACCGACGCGCACTCGCACGTTCATGGAAGCATGGTGGCAATGACCGACCCGGCCAAGGCTGCCCGAGGCCCAGCCAGCAAGGACAAGGCCCCGGCGCCGGCCAGCACTGACCAGGCCGTGATCCGCAACTTCTGCATCATCGCGCACATCGACCACGGCAAGTCCACCCTGGCCGACCGGATGCTGCAGCTGACCGGCATCGTGGAAGGGCGGCAGATGCGCGCCCAGTACCTGGACCGGATGGACATCGAGCGCGAGCGCGGCATCACGATCAAGAGCCAGGCGGTGCGCCTGCCCTGGAAGAAGGACGGCACCCACTACGTCCTGAACATGATCGACACCCCCGGCCACGTCGACTTCACGTATGAGGTCAGCCGGAGCCTGGAGGCCTGCGAGGGCGCCGTCCTGCTGGTCGACGCCGCGCAGGGCATCGAGGCGCAGACGCTGGCCAACCTCTACCTGGCGATCAACGCGGACCTCAAGATCATCCCGGTGCTGAACAAGATCGACCTGCCGGCCGCCCAGCCCGAGCGCTACGCGGAAGAGCTGGCCACCATCATCGGCTGCGACCCGGGTGACGTGCTCAGAGTGTCCGCGAAGACCGGGGAGGGGGTGCAGAAGCTGCTCGACCACATCGTCGACCAGATCCCGCACCCGACGGGCAACCCGGATGCCCCGCCGCGCGCGCTCATCTTCGACTCGGTGTACGACACCTACCGTGGCGTCGTCACCTACGTCCGGGTCGTCGACGGCAAGTTCAGCAAGCGCGAGCGCATGCTGATGATGTCCACCCAGGCCGTGCACGAGACCCTGGAACTCGGCGTGATCAGCCCCGAGCCGATCCCGAGCGACGGACTCGGCGCCGGCGAGGTCGGCTACGTCATCTCCGGCGTGAAGGACGTCCGCCAGGCTCGCGTCGGCGACACCATCACCACCACGGTCAACCGGGCGAAGGAGCCGCTCGCCGGCTACGACCACCCCAGGCCCATGGTCTTCTCCGGCCTGTACCCGGTTGACGGCGACGAGTACCCGGAACTGCGGGACGCCCTGGACAAGCTGCAGCTCAACGACGCGGCCCTGGTCTACGAGCCGGAGACGTCCACCGCGCTCGGCTTCGGGTTCCGCTGCGGCTTCCTCGGCCTGCTGCACATGGAGATCGTCAGGGAGCGGCTCGAGCGCGAGTTCGACCTGAGCCTTATCTCCACCGCGCCGAACGTGGTCTACCGCATCGTGATGGAGAGCGGCCGGGAGCTCACGGTGACCAACCCGAGCGACTTCCCCGGCGGCATCGACGGCTTCTCGGCCGCGACGGCGAGCCCCAAGGAAAGCACCGGCGGCAAGATCAAGGAAGTCTACGAGCCGGTCGTGCGGGCCACGGTCATCTCGCCGTCGGACTACATCGGCACGATCATGGAGCTGTGCCAGGGCCGCCGCGGCGTGCTCAAGGGCATGGAGTACCTGTCCACCGACCGGGTGGAGATCCGCTACACGATGCCGCTCGCCGAGATCATCTTCGACTTCTTCGACCAGCTCAAGAGCAGGACGCGCGGCTACGCCAGCCTCGACTACGAGCCCGAGGGCGAGCAGGTCGCCAACCTGGTCAAGGTCGACATCCTGCTGCAGGGCCAGCCGGTGGACGCGTTCAGCCAGATCGTGCACGCGGACAACGCCCGCGAGTACGGCCTGTCGATGACCGCCAAGCTCAAGGAGCTCATCCCGAGGCAGCAGTTCGAGGTGCCCATCCAGGCCGCCGTCGGCAGCCGCATCATCGCCAGGGAGAACATCCGCGCGCTGCGCAAGGACGTCCTCGCCAAGTGCTACGGCGGTGACATCACCCGCAAGCGCAAGCTGCTCGAGAAGCAGAAGGAAGGCAAGAAGCGGATGAAGACGATCGGCCGCGTCGAGGTCCCGCAGGAGGCGTTCGTCGCCGCCCTGTCCACCGGCCAGGCCGAGAAGAACGCCAGGTAAGGCTTAACGGTTGGCGAGGCCGATCAGGATGATCAGCACCCAGAGCGAGATCCACAGGTAGCCGAAGATGAGCCCGGCGATGGCCATCCCGTCGCCGCGTTCACCGGTTTTCCTGATCTGCGACCGCGCGTAGTGCCCGAGTATGACCGCGGGGATGCCGCCGAACAACGGGACGATGCCGCAGACCAGCGCGCCGACCGCGAACCCGTTGGTCTTCCTGATGTTGAGCGGCTGGTAGTACCCCGCCTGGTAGGGCGCGGGCGCCATCGGCCCGCCGGGACCGACGGGCAGGTCGGCGACCAGGGCGTGCAGGTCCGCGTAGGTCCGCGCGGCGAGCACCCGGGCGGTCCGCTCGTCGAACTCGTCCTTCGTCAGCCGCCCCTCGGTGTACGCGGCCTTGAGCACGTCCGTCGTCCGTTCCCTGTCCGCGGCGGCGGCCAGCATCCCCGCATGGAGGTACCGTCCCGGTGCGCCGTAGGGCGCCGGCACGTGGCCGTGCTGTGGCCCGTACGGCGCGACGCCGTAGCTCGGCGGCCCGTAGTCGGGGCGCGCGGGCCCCGCGGCCGGTCTCGGAGCCGCCGCGGGCGGGGGCGGGGGCGTGGGCAGCGGCGCGGGCATCCGCATCGTCGGCGGGAGGTCCGGCGCTCGCGGCTCGATCCTGGTTGGCTGAAGGTCCGGCGCCGGCGGGACCGGCCGGGTCGACGGGAGCGGCTGCGTCGGCGGGGCGGGTTCGGGCGGCGAGTCGGACGGCTCAGGAAAACCGTTTGAATCAGGTCCCGGATCTGAAGACACCAGTACCTCCCGCCTATGTCGTTGCGACTACAGCTTATCCTCGGCTCTATGCCTGGAACGCTGCCGGAGGGTGAACCAGTTCCCGACGACGGGTCGTTGCCGGCCAGTGCGACCCAAGGCTTCGGTGATGCCCCGTTCGGCGTGTATGTACACGTGCCGTTCTGCCGTACCCGGTGCGGCTACTGCGACTTCAACACCTACACCGCCACGGAACTGGGCGGCGGGGCGAGCCAGGCCGCCTACCCCGACCTGGTGACCCAGGAGATCGGCCTCGCGGCACGGGTGCTGCCCACGGCGAAGAAGCCGGTCACCGCGGTGTTCTTCGGCGGTGGCACCCCGACGCTGCTCGCCCCCGGCCAACTCGGCCGGATCATCGCGATGATCGATGAGCGCTTCGGCCTCGCGGCGGACGCCGAGGTGACGGTCGAGGCCAATCCGGAAACCGTGGGCCCGGCCGAGCTGGCGCAGCTGCGGGCCGAGGGAGTCACCAGGCTCTCGTTCGGTATGCAGAGCGCGGTACCGCACGTGCTGCGGGTGCTTGACCGCGAGCATGAGCCCGGCAGGCCCGCCGACTGCGTCCGCTGGGCCCGCGCGGCGGGGTTCGAGCACGTCAGCCTGGACCTGATCTACGGCACGCCGGGGGAGAGCGACGACGACTGGCGGCGGTCGCTGACCGCGGCGGCGCAGGCGGGGCCCGATCACGTCTCCGCCTACGCGCTGATCGTCGAGGACGGCACGCGCCTGGCGGCCAAGGTCAGGCGCGGCGAGATCAGGCCGCCGGACGACGACGCGATGGCCGACCGCTACCTGATCGCCGACGAGCTGCTCGGCGCGGCCGGCTTCACCTGGTACGAGCTGTCTAACTGGGCGACGAGCGACAAGGCGCAGTGCCGGCACAACCTGCTGTACTGGACGGGTGGCGACTGGTGGGGCTTCGGCCCGGGCGCGCACAGCCACGTCGGCGGCGTCCGCTGGTGGAACGTCAAGCACCCGACGGCTTACGCCGCCCGGCTGACGGCGGGCAAGTCCCCGGCCGCGGCCCGCGAGCGGCTGACCGCGGCCGAGCAGCGGATGGAGGAGATCATGCTCCGCGTGCGGCTGGCCGAGGGCCTGCCGCTGTCCCTCCTCACCGTCACCGCCCTGGCCGAGACCGAACGGATGCGGGCCGACCATCTCATCGACGGTCCTGCTCACGCGGCCGGGAGTCTCGTGCTGACGCTGCGCGGCCGGCTGCTCGCCGACGCGATCATCCGCGACCTCACCTAGCCTCACCCAAGTCCGTCAAGCGGTCACGAAGTCGATCAGTTCCTCGACCCGGCCGAGCAGCTCAGGCTCCAGGTCCGCGTAGCTGCTGATAGAACGCAGGATGCGCCGCCACGCGGCCGCCACGTCCTGCGGCGTCTCGTGCGGCCAGCCGATCCTGGCCAGCACGCCTTCCTTCCACGACAGCCCGCGCGGCACGTCCGGCCATGCCCGCAGGCCCACCGCGGCCGGCTTGACGGCCGCCCAGATGTCGATGAACGGGTGGCCGACGACGAGCACGTCCGGGTCGTCGCCGACGGCGGCGGCGATCCGGCTCTCCTTGGACCCGCTGACCAGGTGGTCGACGAGCACGCCGAGCCGCCGTCCCGCGCCGGGCTCGAAGTCGCGGACGATGGCGGGCAGGTCGTCCACGCCCTCCAGGTACTCGACGACGACCCCGACGTCGCGCAGGTCGTCTCCCCAGATCTTCTCCACCAGCTCCGCGTCGTGCTTGCCCTCGACGTAGATCCGGCTGGCCTTGGCGACCTTGGCGCGCTGCCCGGGCGCGGCGACGGAACCGGACGCGGTCCGGCGCCCGATCGCGCCCTCCGGTTGCGGTTTGGGTGCGGGCCGCACCAGGGTGACTCGCTTGCCGTCGAGCAGGAACGGGCCAGGCAGCGGGAACACCCGCCGCTTGCCGAACCGGTCCTCGAGCGTCACCGAGCCCGGCTCGACCGCTACCACCGCCCCGCAGAACCGCCCTTCGAAGTCCTCGACCACGAGGTCCCGTGTCGCCTCAACCTGCGGTACCGGCCCCTGCCCCGGCCTGGGCTTCCGGTTTTCCCGCGCCAGGACGTCCCGCCCGTACTGTCGGCTTTGCACCCTTTGCGCCTCCTCGACCCGTAGCCTGGCCTATGACCCGAAGCCCGGCTGACCCCTGCTCGCGGAAGCGTAACCCACCCGGCTTCGTCCTTGCCGTCCGGAAGGTCTCAGGAGTTAATAGAATTGGCACTCAGAGACAGCGAGTGCCAAGGAGGTGAACACAGTGCTTGACGAGCGCAAGCTGGCGGTGCTCCGCGCGATTGTCGAGGACTACGTGTCCACCACCGAGCCGGTGGGGTCGAAGTCCCTGGTTGACCGGCACGGCCTGGACGTCTCGCCGGCCACCATCCGCAATGACATGGCCGTGCTCGAGGAGCAGGGGTTCATCACCCAGCCGCACACAAGCGCCGGGCGGATCCCGACCGACAAGGGGTACCGGCTGTTCGTCGACCGGCTGTCGGCCGTCAAGCCCATGTCGGCCGCCGAGCGGCGCGCGATCGAGACGTTCCTGGCCGGGGCGTACAGCCTCGACGAGGTCGTGGCGCGCACGGTCCGGCTGCTCGCCCAGCTCACCAGGCAGGTCGCGGTCGTGCAGTACCCGTCGCTGTCTCGCTCGTCGGTCCGGCACATCGAGCTGGTCTCGCTCGCACCGCAGCGGGTGCTGCTCGTCATCATCACCGACACGGGCCGGGTGGAGCAGGCGGCCGTGGACCTGCCGGACGCCGCCGAGCCCGAGTCGATCGCGCACCTGCGCGCCGTGCTCAACGCGTGCCTTGATGGCCATAAGCTGGCCGACGCGGCCGCGACCGTGTCCGGACTGGCCGACCGCATCCCCGTACCCGAGCGGCCGAATGCCGGGGCCGTCTTCTCCGTGCTGCTCGAAAGCCTCGCCGAGCGGCACGAGGAACGGCTGGTTTTCGCCGGCACCGCCAACCTGGCCGCGCCCGATTTCGGCAAGGGACTGCGTGACGTGCTCGAAGCACTGGAGGAACAAGTGGTACTCATGCGGCTCCTCGGCGAGGCCGCGAGCCCGTCCGCGCTGACCGTCAGGATCGGCGCGGAGACCGGCCTTCAGGGCACGTCCGTGGTGTCGGCGGCTTACGGCGCCGGCGGGCAGTCGGTGGCCAAGCTTGGCGTGCTCGGGCCCACCAGGATGGACTACCCGGGCACGATGGGAGCAGTACGCGCGGTGGCACGGTACGTCGGGCAGATTCTCGGGGAGTCATAGTGGCTGAGGACTATTACGGGCTGCTCGGGGTCCGCCGCGACGCTTCGCAGGACGAGATCAAGCGGGCCTACCGCCGGCTGGCCAGGGAACTGCACCCGGACGTCAACCCTGACCCGGAGACGCAGGAGAAGTTCAAGGAGATCAACCAGGCGTACGAGGTCCTGCAGGACCCGGAGAAGCGCCAGATGTACGACCTCGGCGGCGACCCGTTCGCCGCGGCCGGGGCCGGCCCGGGCGGGTTCGGCGGGTTCGGCGGGGCCGGGTTCCCGTTCAGCGAGTTCGTGGACGCGGTGTTCGGCGCGGCGGGCGCGGGGGCCACCCGCGGCCCCCGGTCCCGGGCGCGGCGCGGCCGGAACGCGACGATCAGGATCGAGCTCGACCTGTCGGAGTGCGCGTTCGGCGCGACCCGCGAGCTCACCGTGGACACCGCGGTGGTCTGCCCGACCTGCTCGGGCGAGGGCACCGCGCCGGGCACGCACCCAGAGACCTGCCAGGTCTGCGCCGGGCGCGGCGAGATCAGCCAGGTCCGCAAGTCGTTCCTCGGCCAGGTGGTCACCACCCAGGCCTGCCCGAACTGCGGCGGCTACGGCACGGTGCTGCCGCGTCCCTGCCCGGAGTGCGACGGCGACGGCCGGGTGCGCACCCGGCGGACGATGAAGGTCAGGATCCCGGCCGGCGTCGAGGACGGCACGCACATCCAGCTGGCGGGCGAGGGCGAGACCGGCCCGGGCGGCGGCCCGCCCGGTGACCTGTTCCTCGAGGTGGTGCAGCGCCCGCACCCGATCTTTGAGCGGCAGGGCGACGACCTGCACTGCACGCTGACCATCCCGATGGTGGCGGCGGCGCTGGGCGCGACCGTGCCAGTGGAGTCCCTCGACGGCCCGAATGACGTGGACATCCGGCCGGGCAGCCAGTCCGGCCAGGTCATCCCGCTGTACGGGCTCGGGGTCAAGCACCTGAACGGCAGCGGCCGCGGCGACCTGATCATCCACGTCGCGGTGGAGACCCCGACCCGGCTCGACGCCGAGCAGGAGAAGCTGCTGCGCGAGCTGGCGAAGCTGCGCGGCGAGGAGCAGCCGCCCGGCAAGTTCCAGCCTGGCCAGCAGGGTTTTTTTTCCAGGCTCCGCGACGCCTTTAACGGCCGTTAATCGCCGTTACCAGCGGCCGACGCGGCTCAGCAGGACGGCGGAAGCGGCGGCGCCGGCCGTGGAGGTGCGCAGGACCGTCGGCCCAAGGCGCGCCTCGATGGCGCCCGACTCGCGAAGGGCGGCGCGCTCGGCCGGGCTGATTCCTCCTTCGGGCCCCACGAGCAGCAGGATCTCGCCTGTCTCTGGCAATGGCAGTTCGTGGAGCTTCGCGGCAGCGTCGGCCTCGAGGACAATTGCGCAGGTGGCGGCCGATACGCGCTTGGCGAGGGCAGCCGTGGTGGCCAGGTCCGTGATCTCGGGGAGCCAGGCGCGTCTTGACTGCTTGGCGGCCTCGCGGGCGGTGGCGCGCCATTTGGCCAGGGCCTTGTCGCCGCGCTCGGCGTGCCACTTCGTGATCGAGCGCTCGGCGGCCCAGGGGATCACCGCGTCGACGCCGATTTCGGTCATCAGCTCCACGGCGAGTTCGCCGCGGTCGCCCTTGGGGAGCGCCTGCGCGACGGTGAGCAGTGGCTGCGGCGGCGGGATCGTGTGCACGGTGCGGATGTCGAGCGTCACGGAGTTCTTGCCGACGTCGCTGACCACGCCCTCGGCGATGGTACCCGCGCCGTCGCCGACGTCTGCGCGCTCACCCGTCCGCAGCCGGCGGACGGTCGCCGCGTGGTGTCCCTCCGGGCCGGCCAGCGTCATGACCTGCGCGGTCAGTTCGCCCGGCGGCACCAGGAACAGCGGCGGGCCCGCGGCCGGCCTGGGCGATTCCATGGGGGCTAGGTTAGCGCCGGGCCCGGGGTTGGCGTGTCGGTCGGCGTGGACGTTGGCGTGTCAGTCGGCGTGGACGTTGGCGTGTCAGTCGGCGTGGACGTTGGCGTGCCGGTGGGCGTGGTGCCCGTGGGCGTGGACGTTGGCGTCTCGGTGGGCGGGGTGACAGTGGGTGTCGGGCCGGCCGGGCCGGTGTCGCTTGGCCCAGTGCCGGCCGGCGTCCAGGACGCGCCGGTGGCTACCGTCGGCGTGGTCGTGGCGGGGGTTACCGTGCAGGCCGATGCGGACGCGGCCGGCGGGTCCGGCGCCCCGGTCGTGCCTGGGGCGACGCGGGCGGACGGGTGCCGGGCGACCCGCCGGGTGGTTCCCTCAGCCGACGAGGTAGCACCGGGGGCCAACGCGGTGGGCGCCGGCTTCCCGGTGGGTCCGGACGTCGGCGGCTGGCACTGGGCGGATGACGTGCCTGGCGCGGCACCGCCCGGCCCGCCCCTCGAGCCGGAAGCGCTCGTCGGGCTTGGCTGGGGGGCGGCCGTGACGCCGCCGCCCGCCAGCAGGCCGGTACCGTCGGTGGTGGTTTGCGCCCCGGCCCCGTTGGTGCCCGCTCCGGGCGGCGACAGGGCGCCAGCGGGGTCGAGCACGGCGCTCGCCGCGGTGATCGCCCGGCGGACCGGCTGGACGCCCAGGGAGACGCTGGCGATGACCGCGATGCCGGCGAGACCAGTCGCCAGCCAGAGCACACCGATGCGCCAGGTGCCGAGTGCTCCAGGTACGGGGAACGTGCGGGTGAGCAGCCGCCCTGGCCAGGCCCAGTGCCCGCGCCAGGTCCAGGACCGGACCCGCTCGGCGGCGCCGGACAGGACGGCGAGCAGCCAGGGGCGCGGTGGACGCCCGCCGATGCGCGCGCGGATCCGGTCGAGCCCTTCCGTACCAGCCTCGACCCCGCCGACCGCGTCGGACAGAGCCCGCCGCAGCGCACCTTCGAGTCCGTCCTCGAGCGAAGACGGATCCTCATCCACCGGCGCACCGGATCATGGCGTCTTCTGCTCCAGGGTTGACTTGAGCGCCGCCATCGCGCGGGCCGTGTGACTCTTCACGGCGCCCCTGCTGATCCCCATCGCCTTGGCGATGTCGGCTTCCGAGAGGTCGGCGTAGTACCGCAGCACCATCGCTTCTCGTTGCCGTTCGGGGAGCGCGCGCAACGCCGAGACGACGGCCGAGCGCTCAAGGAGCGTGAGGACGGCATGCTCGGCGCTTGGCTCGTCCGGAGCCGGCTTGGGCGAGTGCATGTCGACGACCTTGCGGTGCCGCAGCACCGAGCGCGACCGGTTCACGACCGTCTGCTTGAGGTAGGAGAGCGCCTTCTCCGAGTCGCGCAGCCGCCGCCACGCCTTGTGCATCGCCTCGAACGCGTCCTGCACTACTTCCTCGGCCGTCTGCAGGTCGTGGACGAGCAGCAGAGCGAGCCGGACCAGCTGGCTGTAGTAGGCGGCGTAGAGCTCGGTGACGACTTCGGAAGCCTCCCAGGAAGGTGATGCCTGGAGTGCCTCCACGGTGAACGCCCCAGGGGAGTGCTCGACGTCGGGCAGCACGGTCACGGCGTCGGCAGGCTCCTCGACCGGAGCACTCAGGAAGCCGAACGTCGCGGACGCCCATACCGGTCCGGGGCGCTGGCCGTTGAGAACGGCTTGCCCGGTCCAGGCCACGACGCTGTCCGTGGCCTTACCGCCCACGTCCGTACCGATTCTCATCTACGGAACGCAACCAAATATTGCGCTCCGTCACTATTTTCATTCCCCAACCCACATTCGGTGACCCCACCCCAGTTACCGCCCAAGGATTACAGAAAAAACAGAATAACCGCGATACATCCAATTGGCACTGCTTACAACATCACGATCCCGCTGCTAGCCGGGCCCGGGCAATGGCTACTGGTAAGTAAATGGTGGCATTTAGGCGAATTTCTGGTGATTGACGGGGTGCTGGCCGCTGGTACCGATCCGCCGGGCGCGTGAGTAGGGCCTTCGCCCGCCCGGCGCCGGGCGGGCGCCGGGCCTGCGGGCGAATCGCGCGCCGCGCGCTGGGCTGTCCGGCGCCGGGCGCGACCGCCGCCCGTTATGATCGAGGTGTGCCAGACTGCTTGTTCTGCGGTATCGCTGCCGGACAGATCCCGGCCACCCTCGTGGTGGACGGGAAGCGGGCCGTCGCCTTCCGTGACCTCAACCCGCAGGCGCCGACGCATGTCCTCGTGGTCCCGCGGGACCACTTCCCGAACGTGGCGGCGCTGGCGGCCGCGGGCGACGGGCTGCTTGACGAGCTTGTCGCCGTGGCCCGAGAGGTCGCCGATGCCGAGGGCATCGAGGCCACCGGGTACCGGATCGTCTTCAACACCGGCCAGGAAGCGGGGCAGACCGTGGGGCACGTGCACGCGCACGTACTCGGCGGCCGCCCGATGACCTGGCCGCCGGGCTGAGAGCAGTGAATTGACCGATACGCGCAGTGGCAGCCCAGGTTCCACGATCCGGATCGTCATTCCTGACGGCCATTCCATGGTCGGCTTGCTCGGGACCAGGGACGAGCTGCTCCATGTCATCGAACGGGAGCTTTCCGCGGATATTCACGTTCGCGGCAACGAAATCACTGTCTCGGGCCCCCCGGCGGAAACTGAACTCGTGGGCAGGCTGTTCAACGAGCTGCTCGAATTGCAGCGCAAGGGCGCCGAGATCTCACCGGACACGGTCGAGCGCACGGTAGGCATGCTCCGGGGTGGTCACGGCGACTCGGACATGCGCCCGGCCGACGTGCTGACCCAGGGCATCCTGTCCGCCCGCGGCCGTACGATCCGGCCGAAGACACTGAACCAGAAGCACTACGCGGACGCCATCGACAAGCACACCATCGTGTTCGCGATCGGCCCGGCCGGCACCGGCAAGACCTACCTCGCGATGGCCAAGGCGGTGAAGGCGCTCCAGGCCAAGGAGGTCAACCGGATCATCCTGACCCGCCCGGCCGTCGAGGCGGGAGAGCGCCTCGGGTTCCTGCCCGGCACTCTTTACGAGAAGATCGACCCGTACCTCCGGCCGCTCTACGACGCCCTGCACGACATGATGGACCCCGAGTCGATCCCCAAGCTGACGGCCGCGGGCACGATCGAGATCGCTCCGCTGGCCTTCATGCGCGGGCGCTCGCTCAACGACTCGTTCATCATCCTCGACGAGGCGCAGAACACCACCCCCGAGCAGATGAAGATGTTCCTCACCCGGCTCGGGTTCGGGTCAAAGATCGTGGTGACCGGCGACATCACCCAGGTCGATCTCCCGGATGGTCAGGTGAGCGGCCTGCGCGTGGTGCAGGAGATACTCGACGGCATCCCCGACATCCACTTCGCCCGGCTGACGAGCAGTGACGTCGTCCGGCACAAGCTGGTCGGGAAGATCGTCGACGCCTACGAGCGATTCGACGCCAAGGCCCAGCGGCACGGCCGCGACCGGGCAACCGACCGGGAGCACGGCCGGCCAAACCGCCCGGCCGGTCGCTGACCGGCCGGGCACGATACCGAACACCAGACCGGCACAGCAGTCCGCGAGCAAAAGACGGGGAAACACGAAGGTGAGCGTCGACATCAACAACGAGTCGGGGGTCGTGGTCGACCAGGACGTGCTTCGCGAGCTCGCGCAGTACGTCATCGACCAGATGGAGACGCATCCGCTGGCGGACCTGTCGATGCTGCTCGTCGACGAGGACCACATGACCAACCTCCACGAGAAGTGGATGGAGGAGCCGGGGCCGACGGACGTGCTGTCGTTCCCGATGGATGAACTGCGGCCGCACTCCATCGCCGGCCCGAACCGCACCAGGGGCCGCGACGAGGAGGAGAGCGAGCCCGTGCTGCTCGGCGACGTGGTCATCTGCCCCCAGGTGGCCGCCGCGCAGGCGAGGCAGCACGGCCATTCCACGCAGGCTGAGCTCGAGCTGCTCACCGTGCACGGCGTGCTGCACCTGCTCGGCTACGACCACGCCGACCCGGAAGAGGAAGCCGAAATGTTCGGCCTGCAAGGTGAACTGCTCCGCGACTGGCGAGATCAGCGGCCAGGCGGGCCGCCGGGCCCAGGAGAAGGGCAGGAAGGACAGGCCTGATGTCGCCCGCCGGGTGGCTCATGCTCGCCGCGGCCGCTCTGATCGCCGTGGCGGGCTGGTTCGCGGCCGCACAGACGGCCATGGCCCGGACGGATTCCGACGGGCTTGACCGTTACGGCAGCCTGCTCACGCTCATCAGGGTGTGTGCGGAAGTCTCCGCCGCGGTCTGCGTGACCCTCGCCTTCGCGCACTGGCTGAACGGCGGGTGGCAGGTGTTCCTCCCGGCCGCGGCCCTGCTGCTATTCGCCAGGTACGTGCTGATCGGGGTGGGGCCGCGCGCCATGGGCAGGCGGCGCGCTGAACGTGTCGCCGCCGTCGCCGCCCGCCTGCTGCGACCGCTGTACGGCGCGCTCGGCCCGCTGGCCCGGCTGCTCGACGCGGTTACCAGCGCGCTCCCGTTCGGCAGCCAGGGCGCCGACCCGGAGCTGAGCGGCCGTCCCGGGGTGGAAGACCTGGTCGACTACATCGAGTCACAGGATGAGATCGAGCCGGGCGAGCGGGAGATGGTCCGCTCGGTGGTCGAGCTCGCCGACACGATCGTCCGCGAGGTGATGGTCCCGCGCACCGACATGGTGTTCGTGGAGCACGACAAGACGCTCACCCAGGCCATGTCGCTCGCGCTGCGCAGCGGCTTCTCCCGCATCCCGGTCACCGGCGAGTCCACCGACGACGTGGTGGGAATCGCCTACCTGAAAGACATCGCCGCCTGGATTCACGAGCACCCGGACGCGGAAGGGACCGAGCGCGTGGAGAAGGTCATGCGCCCCGCCACCTACGTCCCCGACTCCAAGCCGGTCGACGAGCTGCTGCGGCAGATGCAGCAGCAGCGGATCCACGTGGCGATCGTGATCGACGAGTACGGCGGCACCGCCGGGCTGGTGACAATCGAGGACATCATCGAGGAGATCGTCGGCGAGATCGCCGACGAGTACGACAACGAGCGCTCCCCGGTCGAGTGGCTTGACCCCCGCACCGCCCGGGTCACCGCCCGCCTCCCGGTCACGGACCTGGAAGAACTGTTCGGCGTCAGCATCGACGCGGAGGATGTCGAGACGGTCGGGGGGCTGCTCGCGCACGAGCTCGGCCGCGTCCCGATCGCGGGCTCCGAGGCGACGGTGGCCGGCCTGCACCTCACCGCGGAAAACCTGGCGGGCCGTCGCAACAAGCTCGGCACCGTCCTCATCGAGCGCACCCCTCAACGACAGGACAAGGTCTAGCCAGTACGTGGGCGTGCTTCGCCTGCCCTGCCCATTGCCCCGGTGTGCGCCCCTGTTCCAGGTCCCGGCAACGTCGTCCACCGAAAGTTCAAATTCAAATTCAAAATCAATAATGGCGCCGAACAGATAAAGTCAAATTTAAAATCAAAAATCGCGCAGCACGGATGCGGCTTTCTCGTATTCTAAAGATGTCAAGCCTGGAAATGTGGCAATTTGTCGTTAATAATGATGCTATGAAGGTTCGCAGGCACCTCGTGGCGTTTCTGGCCCTCTCAGTCCCCGTAGTCTTCGTGGCGGCCAACGCCACCCCCGCGAAGGCGCTGGGAGCCCCGGTCGGCACCTACCAGCTGCAAAACATCTACTACAACAAGTGCGTGACGGAAGACGGCAACACCGGCGCCATCTACCTGCAAGCGTGCGCCACTGGCAGCAACATCAACCACTCTCAGCTGTGGAAGTTCACGGCCCTCGGCCAATTCGTGAACGTGCACAGCGGCCTCTGCCTGATCGTCACCGGCTACGACCCGGGAATCTGGCTGACTGGCGGCAGCGCGTGCACACTTGCCGGCGGGGTCTCGGTTGCCGAATGGAACCCGAGCGCCGAGTTCGACGGCTTTATCACGAATGCCCATACCGGGGATTACATGGACGCCGATACCACTAACAATGGCACGCTCATCCAGGAGCCGGACCTTGTCAGCGGCAGAGTATGGTCCATGAACCCCGCCTCCTAAGCGAGCGCCCCGCCGGGTCCCGCGGCACCTGCCAGGGACCGGGGCGGTTCCCTGGCCTGCAGGCCGCGGCCTGCTGCCTCACCCCGGATGACCCAGACGGGTCCCTCACCTGCCGGGGTCACCGCGATCTCAGGCCACCGGGCGCGCCCGGTCACTAGACTCACATCCGTGAGTGACGTGACTGCCGGGGACGGCCTCGACCCGGAGGACCAGAAGATCATCACCCTGGCCCGGTCCACCCGGGCCCGAGTCGCCTCGTCCGAGGGGGCGGCGGTTCGCGACGAGACGGGCCGGACCTACACGGCCGCGGCGGTCGCCCTGCCCTCGCTGCACCTGTCCGCGCTCCGCCTCGCGGTCGCGATGGCCGTGTCAAGCGGCGCGGAAAGCCTGGAGGCGGCGGCCCTGGTCAGCGACAAGGAACCGGACCCCGGGGACCTGGCCGCCGTCCGCGACCTAGGCCCGAGTGCCCCGGTCTTCCACGCCGGCCCGGACGGCGCCCTGCGGGCGACCCTGGTCCCCTGACCAGCCGAGTGCCTTAACCAGCCAATTGCCCGGCCGTTGGATGACCCGGGCCAGGGTGCCCTAATGCCGCCGCGGCAGGCGGACCGGGCGGGCCGGGATGTCGCCGCGCAGCAGCCGGTCGACCAGGTCCGCGAGCCCGAGCGGCGCGATGCGCTCGGTTGCCGCCCGTAGCTCAGCGACGGTCCACCAGCGGTGCCCGGTGATCATCGACCGCTCAAGGTCTTCCTGCCCGTCGGTGTTCAGTATCGCGTGGGAGACGCGCAGGAAGAAGAAGGTGTGCGCGCCGAGGAACAGCTTTCCCTCCTGCTTGGCCAGCCACAGACTGGACGACGTTGCCACCACCGGTCCCAGCCCGGCCTCGGTGCAGGCGAACCCGGTCTCCTCGAAGAGCTCCCGCACCGCGGCGCCCCGGATGGTCTCGCCGCGGTGAACTCCGCCGCCCGGGGTGAACCACCACCGTTCCTCGCCGGGATCCTGCGCGCTGAACAACAGCACCCGGCCCGCCGGGTCGGCCATGAGTAGCCGCGCGGTCGGCCGCCATATCGGGGTTGGGGTCACCTGCCAGACATTACCTACGGGGCAGCGAGGCCGGCCGCGCCGCAGCCCGGGCCGCCCTCATTCAGCTCGCCCGGCCGGCCCGGCCAGCCTCCGGCCCGGCCGACCGCTCCCGGCAAACCCAACCGGTGGCCCGCAGGCCCGATACTTGATGGGTGAACCAGCCGCGAGCGACCGAGAAGAAGGCGGGCCGCGCCCGGGGGAGCGGCCGGCCGGCCGGCCCCGAGCCCGACGGCCTCGCCTTCAGGTCCGGGTTCGCGTGCCTGGTCGGCCGGCCCAACGTCGGCAAGTCCACCCTTACCAACGCCCTCGTCGGCGCGAAGGTCGCCATCACGAGCAGCCGGCCGCAAACCACCCGGCGGGTGATCCGCGGCGTGGTCCACCGGCCGGACGCGCAGCTCGTCATCGTCGACACCCCCGGGCTGCACCGGCCGCGCACCCTGCTCGGCGAGCGGCTCGACTCCCTGGTCAGGGCCACCCTGACCGAGGTCGACGTGATCGGTTTCTGCGTTCCCGCAGGCGACCCGGTGGGGCCCGGTGACAAGTACCTGGCGAAGGAACTCGCCGCGGTCAAGGACACCCCGGTCGTCGCGATCGTCACCAAGGCTGACCAGGTGCCGCAGCAGCACGTCGCCGAGCAGCTGCTCGCGGTCAGCGAGCTGGGGCAGTGGGCGGACCTGGTCCCGGTATCGGCCGTCGCCGGTTTCCAGCTCGACGTCCTCACGGACGTGCTGGTCGGTCACCTGCCGCCGGGCCCGCCGCTCTACCTGGACGGCGAGCTGACCGACGAGCCCGAGCAGATCATGGTCGCCGAGCTGATCCGTGAGGCGGCCCTGGAGGGCGTCCGTGACGAGCTGCCGCACTCGATCGCGGTGCTCGTTGAGGAGATGGGCCCCCGCCCCGGCCAGCCGGACCTGATCGACGTGCACGCCGAGCTCTACGTCGAGCGGCCGAGTCAGAAGGCGATCGTCATCGGCACCCAGGGGGCCCGTCTGAAGGACGTCGGCACGCGGGCCCGCAAGCAGATCGAGGCGCTGCTCGGCAGCCGCGTCTACCTGGACCTGCACGTGCGGATCGCCAAGGACTGGCAGCGCAACCCGAAGTACCTCCGCCGCCTCGGCTTCTACGATTGATGTCAGTGGACGTCGGCGACCGGGATCTCGTAGAAGTTCCACCCGGGCGGTACCACCTCGTAGCCGAGCTGCTCGTTCACCGCGATCATGTGCGCGTTCTCCGCGGCATTGCCGGTGGCGATCCGTGTCAGTTGCGGCTCCGCGGCGGCCAGCAGGTCGAGCATGGCGGTCTTGACCAGCAGGCCGAGCCGGTGCCCGCGGTGCGCCCGGACCACGGCGGTGAGCTGCTGGAACCCCCACTGCGGGCTCTCCGGATCGACGACCACCGCGGTGAAGCCCGCCATCTCACCGGATCCGTCGTGCAGCGCCGCGATGCCGTAGCCGCGCATCAGGCCGAGCCGCTGCAGCGTCCCGGTTCGCTCCCTGACCCGGGCGGCGTCCCAGACCTCGTCCTCGGTCCCCTCGATGTGCGGCGCGTCGTTGAACGCGTTGAACACCTCGGCGGTGCCCGCGAGGAGCTCCTCGGGGATCTCCCCGGTCCACGACACCAGCGAGTACCCGGCCGCGGCGCGCTCCGCCTCGGCCCGCAGCCCGGCGACGGTGCCCGGTGCGATCTTGCCGAGGTGCTGGATGCGGCGGACCTCCGTCAGCGTCAGCTTCGCGCCGACCGCCCGCGCGAACTCCTCGCCGGCCCCGCCGGTGACGGCCACGCCGTCGAGGATCACCCGCCCGCCCGCGCCCGCCCGCTCGGCACCGTGCCGCAGCAGCTCCCGGCCGGCCCCGCCGCGCCGTTCCGCCGGATGGACCACAAGGCCGAGGAACGCGCGGTCCCGGTTCTCCAGGTCCGGCAGGTCCAGCCGGTAGAACCCGGCGACCGTCCCCGCCTCGTCACAGGCGAGCCACACCTCGCCGGGGTGATGGTCGAACCCCTCGGCCAGGTACACGCGGAACGTGCCCTCGGACATGGGCGGCTCCACCGGGTCGTCGGCCTGGCTGACCGCGCGGTGCACCTCATAGCACTCGTGCGTGGTCTTCTCGTCAGCGGGATCCCACCGTGCGATGCGCATCCTTCTAGCGAACAGCACTGCCCGATCCGCGGCGACCGGTTTTTGACCTGCGACAACGCGTAACGGGCAAACCGCCAGGTAGGCCGCGTCACGGCAGCTTTGCCCGAAACATAAAGATTCATAACTATCTAATCCGTAGTCGCTCCCGGCGCGGTACGCTAAGCCGCCTGCGGCCAGCTAGCGAAGGGGGGCGGCAGATGCCCATCGTCATCTGGGGCCTGCGCGTCATCTACGGGACGCTCGGGCGGGGCGTGTTCTTCTGCCGCCGCTGCGGCGGTGACCGCGAGTACCGGCACCGCGCGGGCCGCAGGTACGTCACGATCTTCTTTATCCCGGTCATCCCGCTGATGAAGACCGGTGATCACGTCCAGTGCCTGACCTGCAAGACCAGGTACGTCACCGAGGTGCTCCAGCTGCCGACCACGATCGAGATGCAGGTGGCGCTGGTCGCGGGGCTGCGCGCGGTGGTCGCCGTCATTCTGCGGGCCGGCGACCCGGGCAGCCCGCTGGCCCGTCGCCGCGCCCTGGACGCGGTGATCGGCGCGGGTGACGCGGGCTACGACTCCGACGCGCTCGAGGCGGACCTCGCCGAGCCCGCCGAGGTCGGCCGGCCGCGGATCGTCGCGCTTGGCGGCCAGCTCCAGGTGGAAGCGCGCGAGTGGTGCCTGGCCGAGGCCATCAGGATCGCGATGGCCGACGGCCCGCTGACCGGCACCGAGCGCGTCGCCGTCGAGTACCTGGCCGCCGCCCTCGGCATGACCCAGGCCCAGGCGATCGGCGTGATCGCCCTCACCGAGCAGAACGCGTTAGGTGTTACCCCGCGGGGGGGATGGGGGGGCGGTTGGCACACGCCCTCGTTCTGGCTGATACATTGTCTCTTGCTATGTCACGCGAGCTGCTCCTCCTTAGCGGCCGCGGCGGGGGCCTATAGAGGCTGGCTCCCTCGTCGCGGGTGCTCGGCATGTCCGCTGGCCGCCGACCGGACAACACCGCGAATCACGAAGGACGTAGCTAGCCATGACTGAGCAAGACCGCTCATATCCCCCGGTAGCACCCGTATACCAGCAGCCAAGCGGCATGCCGTGCCACCGGTACACCCCGTTCAAGCCGGTTGACCTGCCCGACCGCACGTGGCCGAACAAGGTCATGACGAAGGCGCCGCGCTGGCTGTCCACCGACCTGCGCGACGGCAACCAGGCGCTGATCGACCCGATGTCGCCCGCCCGCAAGCGGGCCATGTTCGACCTGCTCGTCAAGATGGGCTACAAGGAGATCGAGGTCGGCTTCCCGAGCGCGAGCCAGACCGACTTCGACTTCGTCCGCGAGCTCATCGAGGGTGACAAGATCCCGCCGGACGTGCGGATTTCCGTGCTCACCCAGGCCCGAGAGGACCTGATCGAGCGCACCGTGCAGTCACTGGCGGGCGCGCTGCGCGCCACCGTGCACCTGTACAACGCGACCGCGCCGACGTTCCGCAAGGTGGTCTTCCGCAACAGCCGGGAGGAGACCAAGGCCCTGGCGGTCGAGGGCACGCGGCACGTCATGAAGTACGCGGAGGCGATCCTGCCCGGCACCGACTTCGGCTACGAGTACTCGCCGGAGATCTTCATGGACACCGAGCTCGACTTCGCCCTGGAGACCTGCGAGGCCGTCATGGACGTGTGGCAGCCTGGCCCGGGCCGGGAGATCATACTCAACCTGCCCTGCACCGTCGAGCGCTCCACCCCGAACGTGTACGCGGACCAGATCGAGTGGATGTCCCGGAATCTATCCCGGCGCGACCACGTATGTCTCTCCGTGCACACGCACAACGACCGGGGCACCGCCGTCGCCGACGCCGAGCTGGCCGTGCTGGCCGGCGCGGACCGGGTCGAGGGCTGCCTGTTCGGCAATGGCGAGCGCACCGGCAACGTCTGCCTGGTCACCCTGGGCCTGAACCTGTTCGCGCAGGGCATCGACCCGATGATCAACTTCAGCAACATCGACGAGATCCGGCGCACCACCGAGTACGTCAACCAGCTGCCGGTGCACCCGCGCCACCCGTACGCGGGCGAGCTCGTCTACACCGCGTTCTCCGGCTCGCACCAGGACGCGATCAAGAAGGGCTTCGAGGCCCTGGAGGCCGAGGCGGCGCAGGCGGGCGTCCCGTTCGGCGAGTACGCGTGGAACGTCCCGTACCTGGCGATCGACCCGCACGACGTGGGCCGCTCCTACGAGGCGGTCATCCGGGTCAACAGCCAGTCGGGCAAGGGCGGCATCGCCTACGTCATGAAGACCGGCCACTCGCTCGACCTGCCGCGCCGCCTGCAGATCGAGTTCTCCAAGGTGATCCAGGTCCGCACCGACGAAGCGGGCGGCGAGGTCACCCCCGCCGAGATCTGGGACGCGTTCAGCACCGAGTACCTGGCCGACGGCCCGGTGGCGCTGCTCGACCACCAGTCATCGTCGGTCGTGGGCGGCAAGCACCGGCTCGCCGCGGCGGTCGCGGTCGACGGCGCGCCCCAGGACGTAGAGGGCATCGGCAACGGCCCGATCTCCGCGTTCTGTGCCGCCCTGTCCTCGGTCGGCATCGACGTCCGCGTCCTTGACTACGCCGAGCACGCCCTCACCGAGGGCACCGACGCCCAGGCCGCCGCCTACGTCGAGGTCGAGACCGGCGGCACGGTGCTGTGGGGCGTCGGCATCGACACCAACACGGCCACCGCCTCGATGCGCGCCATCCTCAGCGCCGTCAACCGCGCCCGCCGCGCGTAGGTCAGCACCGAGCAACATCCCGAACGGGCGCCTGCTCCGCCTTCCCCTCGCAACATGACCAGGGAAGGCGGAGCAGCGCGGGACGCGACGGCGACCCCGTTAACTCGTCCCATGCCCTCGCCCTTGCCTTCCCTTCTTTCTCGGCACATGACCTGGAAGGCGGGGCGAACGCGTGATGCGCGGCGATCCCGTAACGCATCCATGACCCGTGACGGGCGTGGGGGATCGGGGGCGGGTGGTCAGCCCGCGGACAGTCGTGGCCCAAAGACCGGGCCCCGAACGTCCGCGGCTCCGACCGCCACCGCCCCCGCTCCCTCGCCCAGCACGCACGCTCCCTCGCCCAGCACACACGCTGCCTTGCCAGCGCCCGCAGCACTGCACTGCCGCGCCCGTCCCCGTCACACAGTCTTGACCACTATCACCGCTACTCCCCGCGTGCCCCTTTCATCTCGCACGTCCCCTCAGATCCCACAGCCCTCGGGCTGAGCCCTTCCCGCTCTGCTCACGTCCGCCACGTCCGTCCCTCACGCCCGGCGACGGTCAGCCTAGGCCGCGACTTACTATCAGTTCTAGCGTTCCGCGACGACCTCGTATCAGTTTCTGCGTCCTATACCGGGCATAACGGACGCGGAAGTGACCGAAACTGATACCGAGTCGAGATTCAGGCCCGAACTGATAGGTAGTGGGGCCCCGCGGGCGGGCGGGCGGGCGCGGGCGGCTGGCGCCGGATGTCGGTGAGGTGCGGGACAATAAAGGGGTGCTTGGGTACCGGGATGACGGGGTCGTGCTGCGGACGCAGAAGCTGGGCGAGGCGGACCGCATCATCACCCTGCTCACCAGGCACAACGGACGTGTCCGGGCCGTCGCGAAGGGTGTCAGGCGTACCAAGTCGCGGTTCGGCGCACGGCTTGAGCCGTTCACGCACGTCGACGTGATGGTTCACCCGGGACGGTCGCTTGACGTCATCACCCAGGCCGAGGTGATCAGGGCCTACGGCACGGCCCTGGTGAGTGACTATCCCAAGTACACGGCGGGCACGGCCATGCTGGAGACCGCCGAGCGGTTCACGCCGGTGGAGAAGGAGCCCGCGATCCGGCAGTTCCTGCTGCTGATCGGCGGGCTGCGCGCGCTCGGCGACGCCATCGACCCAGCCGATGCCGCCGCCGGCTGGCTAGCAGTCGGCGATAGCCTCGCAGGCGGCACCGATGACCCAGGCGGCACCGATGACCGCGGCGGCGCTGATGCCCCGGTAGCGCCCGGTGCCCTCCACGGCACTCAGGTGCCCGGCGACCCCAGAGCCTTCTTCAGCGACCCCGGTGCCCCCGTCGCCGGGGCAGGGCAGGCCGGAGCTGGCGATCGCGGGACGGCGCGCCGCGATCCGCGGATGGTGCTTGACGCCTACTTCCTCCGCTCGCTGACCTTCGCGGGCTACGCCCCGGCGCTGGAGAACTGTGCCCGCTGCGGCACTCCCGGCAAGCCCCTGGTGGCGTTCGCGCTGGCCGCGGGCGGGATGGTGTGCGCTGACTGCCGGCCGCCAGGGGCCGCGTCGCCCGCGGCCCAGACGGTGGCACTGATGATCGCGCTGCTGCGCGGCGACTGGGACGAGGCGATGCGGAGCGAGCGCAGGCACCGGGTAGAGTGCAGTGGCCTGGTGGCCGCGTACCTGCAGTGGCACCTGGAGCACTCGATCCGGTCGCTGCGTCATGTGGAGCGTGCTTGAGCAAGACCCTGCCGCCACGGGGGTCCCGTGCCGTGCGGCCACCGTACCCGCATCCGAGCGGCATCCGCCCACCGGAGATCCCGCGTGAGCTGGTGCCCCGGCACGTCGCCATCGTGATGGACGGCGACGGCCGGTGGGCGAAGGAGCGCGGGCTGCCGCGGACGGAAGGGCACAAGGTCGGCGAGGCCGCCCTGATGGACGTGCTGATGGGCGCGATCGAGCTGGGCGTCGAGTACATCTCCGCCTACGCGTTCTCCACCGAGAACTGGCGCAGGCACCCGGAGGAGGTCGCCTTCCTGATGAGCTTCAACCGGGACGTGATCCACCGTCGCCGGGAGGAGCTCGCCGCCGCAGGCGTGCGGATCCGCTGGGCGGGACGCCGGCCACGGCTGTGGCGCTCGGTCATCAGGGAGCTTGAGGACGCCGAGCAGCTGAGCGAGGAGAACACCGTCCTGACGCTGCAGTTCTGCTGCAACTACGGCGGCCGCGCGGAGATCCTCGACGCCACCGCGGCGATCGCCCGCGACGTGGCGGCGGGAAAGCTCCGTCCCGACAAGATCACCGAGGAACTTTTTCACCGTTACCTCGACGAGCCGGATATTCCGGATGTCGATCTATGGGTGCGCTCTTCCGGTGAGCAGCGGCTTTCCAATTTCCTGCTATGGCAATCCGCTTATGCGGAGCTCGTCTTTCTCAACACGCTTTGGCCCGATTTCGACAGGCGGCACCTGTGGCATGCCTGCGAAATCTTCGCGTCTCGTGACCGCAGGTTCGGTGGCGCCATACCAAACTCCGTGGCCAGCCAGTTGGCCGCGCCGTCCTGACGGCGCCGTCCGTCAGAATTAATGCGCCAGAGGAAATTTAGAAAGGTTCGCGGCGAGTAACCGTGCGTATTCCGGGGAACAATCCCGTTCGGATGTGCTGGGATTGTCCGCTATTCACGCTGTTACGGTGGCAGTCCCCCTATAGCCATAGCGGGCCAGTGCCGCATAACAGAATCAACCTTTTCCTTTCCTCGTCTCGGCGGGTTTGTCGGCATTCCGCGGGCGGGATCGGGGCGGAAAGGCTCGTCCGACGACGCTCAGCGAAACGGGGGCTCAGATGCGTCGTGCGATCGCAGCGGGAGTGATGGGCGGACTGATACTCGGGGGGACGGCGGCCACGCCTGCGCTCGCCGCGACGCCGGCCGCGACGAGCGGGCCGACCGCGACGGCCGGCCCGGGCATGAAGACCGTGGTCTACGCGGGGTACGCGTTCCAGGTTCCGGCGAGCTGGCCGGTGTACCGGCTGGACGAGCACCCGCGGACCTGTGTCCGCTATGACGTGCCCGCGGTCTACCTGGGCAGGCCCGGCGCGAGCATGGACTGCCCCGCCGGGCTCGCCGGCCGGACCCAGACGGTGAGCTTCATCCCGGCGGGCCGCGCCGCGCCAGTGACGGGCGGCCGAGGCAGGCAGCCGGCCAAGCAGGCCCGGCCGGAGACGGCGGCCGGCGTCGAACTGCAGCGGCTGCCCGCGGTGCACAGCATGATCAGCCAGCACGCTGACCAGCATGAGCTGGAGGTCACGCTCGGCGCGACGGGAGCCGGCGGAACGGTCCTTGGCACCTACGGCGCGGCCCCCGGCGTCCTCGAGCAGGTGCTCAACACCCTGCGCCTGGCCCCGGTCGGCGCAACGCCGACGGCTCAGAGCGTCCCTCCGCAGGCGGTGCCCTCGCCGACCGTGCCCTCGCCGACCGTGCCCGCGCAGACCGTGCCCGCGCAGACCGTGCCCGCGCCGACCCGGGCACCGACGGCGCACCCGACGGTCGCACCGCAGCGCGCGGCGGTCGCGGCCCTCCGCGCACGGGTCACCAGGACCCCGGCCCGCCATCCCGTCGCCGCGCAGCAGACCTACACCAGCTGGCAAGGCGTCCCTTCCGACTGGCCGGCCGAGATCGTCCAGATGTCACAGCCGCAGTCACACCCGGTCGGCGGCTTCGACGCGTGCACCGCCCCGTCGCTGGCGACCATGCGCGTCTGGCGCAGCCGCTATGCCGCGGTCGGCGCATACATCGGCGGCATTAACGCCGCGTGCGCCTACGGCAACCTTTCCGCGACGTGGATACAGAGCGTCGCGGCGATGGGCTGGGGAGTCCTGCCGACCTACGTCGGCCCGCAGGCACCCTGCTGGAACGGCGGCAACGGGGTGCTGATCAGCCCGGGCAGGGCCGCGGCGCAAGGTAACGCCGCTGGCTTGGACGCGGTCAGCGACGCGAGGTACTTCGGCCTGGCCGCCGGCTCACCGATCTACTACGACATGGAGGCCTACACCGGCGGCACGGCCTGCAAGCAGGCCGTGCTCTCGTTCCTCGGCGCGTGGGACCGCGCGGTGGCCGCGTGCGGGTACGTGACCGCCGTCTACTCGAGCAGGGACTCGGGAATCAAGAACATCCAGGAGTGGACTACCGGCCACAATCCGGGGTTCACTCCGCCGGACGCGATCTGGGTCGCGGTGTGGGATGGCGTCCCGTCGCTCGCCGGCGATCAGCTGGCCTGGCCGCTTACCGAGCGGAGCAAGCAGTACTCGGGCAGTGCCAACGTGACCGTCGGCGGGATCACGCTCAACATAGACAAGGACATCGTGGGCGGCCCGGTGGCCCGCTGACCCGCGCGGACCCGCGGGCCGGTCCCGTATACGGCAAAGCCTCGGGAACCGGTAAACGAGTTCGCACGAACCGGCGCGGACTCATAAGCTCACGGCATGGCCCTACGCAGCGACCGCCTTGACGCCATCGTCAACCTGAGCAAGCGACGCGGATTCGTCTATCCGTCGAGTGAGATCTACGGCGGCCTGCGTGCCGCGTGGGACTACGGCCCGCTCGGCGTGGAGCTGAAGAACAATGTCAAGCGCCAGTGGTGGCGGTACATGGTCCAGGAGCGCGACGACATCGTCGGCTTGGACTCGAGCGTGATCCTCGCCCGCGAGGTCTGGGAGGCGAGCGGCCACGTCGCCACGTTCACCGACCCGCTGACCGAGTGCCTCTCCTGTCACCGGCGGTTCCGCGCCGACCACCTCATCGAGGCCTACGAGGAGAAGCACGGCCACGCCCCGGCCGCCGGCCTCGCCGACATCAACTGCCCGAACTGCGGTAACAAGGGCCAGTTCACCGAGCCGAAGCAGTTCAACGGCATGCTCCGCACCTACATCGGTCCGGTCGAGGACGAGAGCGGCCTGGCGTTCCTGCGCCCGGAGACCGCGCAGGGCATCTTCATCAACTACAAGAACGTGCTGACCACCAGCCGCAAGAAGGTCCCGTTCGGCATCGGCCAGGTCGGCAAGTCGTTCCGCAACGAGATCACGCCGGGCAACTTCATCTTCCGCACCCGCGAGTTCGAGCAGATGGAGATGGAGTTCTTCGTCGCGCCGGGCACCGACGAGGAGTGGCACCAGTACTGGATCGACCACCGCCTCGCCTGGTGGACCGATCTCGGTGTGAAGAAGGAGAACCTGCGGCTGTACGAGCACCCGGCGGAGAAGCGGAGCCACTACTCCACGCGGACGGTCGACATCGAGTACCGCTTCGACTTCGTTGGCTCGGAGTGGGGTGAGCTCGAGGGCATCGCGAACCGCACCGACTACGACCTGAGCTCGCACCAGAAGGCCTCGGGCATCGACCTCACCTACCTGGACCAGGAATCCGGCGAGCGGTACACCCCGTACGTGATCGAGCCTGCGGCCGGCGCGGACCGTGGCACGCTGGTCTTCCTGCTCGACGCCTACTCCGAGGACGAGGCGCCGGACGCCAAGGGCAAGCTGGAGAAGCGCACCGTGCTGCGCCTCGACCCGCGTCTTGCCCCGGTCAAGGTCGCGGTGCTGCCGCTGTCCCGCAACGCCGACCTGTCGCCCAAGGCCAAGGACATCGCCGCCATGCTCCGCAAGCGGTGGAACACGGACTTCGACGACGCTCAGGCGATCGGCCGCCGCTACCGCCGCCAGGACGAGATCGGCACCCCGTTTTGCGTCACCGTCGACTTCGACACCCTGGAAGACCAGGCCGTGACCGTCCGCGACCGCGACACCATGGCCCAGGAGCGCGTCGGCATCGACGCCCTGACCGGCTACCTCTCGGACCGCCTGCCCCTCTGGTAACCACCAGGATCATCCCGAACGGGAGCGTGTTTCTACTTTCTCCTCCGATGACCCCGGTCGCGGAGCGGTGGGGATCGCCGCGCGCAGTCGGGCGCCGATTAAGCGCCCTCCGGGGACACCCCGGACCCCGGGCGATCGGTCGCCCGAACGCGCGCGGCTCACCCCACTCGCCCCGCTTCCTCTGTCAACGGGCGGAAGACGCGAGACCTGACTCGCGGATCGCTGCCGTGAACGCCGCGATGGCCGGATGGTGACGGGTTCCCTTCCTGAAGGCGATGCTGCTGCGGCGCTTGGCTGCCAACGGAGTGATGGCAACGCCTGACGGGGCTCCTGTCAGCCCGAGTTGCGGGACGAGGGAGACGCCCTGGCCCGCGGCGACGAGCGCGAGGACGGTGCCGAAGTCGTCGGCGTAGTGCCGGATCCTTGGCGTGAAGCCTTGCGCCTCGCAGGCGCGGATCACCAAGGTGTGGCACAGGGTTCCCGGGCTGCCCGCGATCCACGGGGCATCGCGGCAGTCCGCGACGCTGATTTGCTTCTCGATGCTGGGCGTGGGGGTCGCGGTCGCCAGGTAGACGGTTTCCTCAAGCAGCGGCTCGCGGTCAAGCGCGGGGTCTGGCGTGGCGGGCACGTAGTCGTAGACGAAGGTCAGGGCGACGTCGAGGGCTCCGCTGTGCAGCGCGTCCGGGACGTCGGCCGGGTCGAGTTCGGTGACCATCAGCTCCAGCCCTGGGTGGTCGCGGCCGAGCGCGACGAGCGCCGAGGGCAGGATGACGCGGGCCGCGCTCGGGAACGCGCCGATGCGCAGCGGGCCAGTGAGGTTGTCGCGGGTGGCGGCGAGTGCGGCGGACGCTTCCTCAAGGACCGTGAAGACGGACTCGGCGTACCTGGCGAGGACGGTGCCGGCCGGGGTGAGCGCGACCCGGCGGCCCGTTCGCTCGAGCAGCGGCACCCCGGCCTCCCGTTCCAGCGCGGCAAGCTGCTGCGAGACCGCCGACGGCGTGTAGGCGAGGGATTCGGCGACCGCGGTGATCGTGCCGCGGCGGGTCAGTTCGAGCAGCAGGCGGAGCCTGCGGACATCGATCATTAGCTCAGCTTACAAGTCAATGCAGGAATTTGAACTGGACCTTCATAAGCGTCACGGGCAGGCTCGGTCCATGGAACCTTCGCTGCCGGGACTGCACGTACCGCTGGTCACGCCGTTCTCCGAAGACGGCGAGCTTGCGACCGAGGCGCTCGAGAAGCTGGCGCACGGCGTCATCGACGCGGGCGCCGCGGGCATCGTCGCACTCGGGACCACCGGGGAGCCCGCCACGCTCACCGCCGCCGAACGGCACGCCGTGCTCGATGTCGCCGCCCGGGCCTGCCGTGAGCGCGGGGCCGCGCTGATCGTCGGCGCTGGCTCGAACGACACGGCGAGCACGGCCCGGGAGCTTCGTGACCTGGCCGCCTGGCCGGAAGTGTCCGCCGCGCTCACCGTGGTGCCCTACTACACCAGGCCATCGGAAGAGGGCGTGATCGCGCACTTCACGAGGCTGGCTGGGGACAGCCCGATCCCGCTGATCGTCTACAACATCCCCTACCGCACCGGCCGGGTGCTGAGCGCCGGCACGCTGCTTCGGCTCGCGAGCGTGCCTGGCATCGTCGGGGTCAAGCACGCCGTAGGCGCCGTCGACCAGGACACCGTCGTGATGATGGCCGGCCGCCCCGCCCGCTTCGCGGTGCTCGCGGGCGACGACGTGTTCGCGTCATCGCTGCTCGCGCTCGGCGCCGCGGGCGGCATCCTCGCCTCCGCGCACCTGCGCACCGCCGAGTTCGCCGCCCTGATCGCGGCCTGGCATTCGGGCCAGCTGGAACAGGCCCGCGACCTTGGACACCGGCTCGCCCCGTTGTCGGCGGCGCTGTTCGCCGAGCCCAGCCCGGCTGTCGTCAAGGGCGTACTGCACGCTCAGGGCCGGATCCCGAGCCCGGCGGTGCGGCTGCCGCTGCTGCCAGCCGGCCGGGGCACGGTAGACGCGGCGCTCAGCCTGTGCTAGCCCAAGTGCTAGCCCGGGCTAGGCGGGCTGCGGGACGCGAGCCGGGCGGGGCGCGATGAGCAGCGACTGGGCGCCGACACCGATCGGACCGTCGAGGTCGGACAGGACGGAGGTGGCGATGCCGGTCCCGCCGTGCGACACCGTGGTCTGCGCGTCCAGGCAGATCCACTCGCCCACGGGCTCGCGGTGCAGGTGGACGGTGAGTTCGGTGTTGAGCGAGAACCAGCGCGCCACGTCGATCTCGAGCGAGGCGCCGTTGCCGCTGTCGGCGATGACCAGCGACCGCGAGACCGGGCTCGGCTCCTCATCGGGTACCAGCGGGTAAAGCATTTTCCCCCAGAAGGCGCCGGGGCCGGGCGCGGTCAGGCTGCCGCGCGCCGCGCGGATGTCGATGGCCGACATGTACCCGTCGACCCAGCCGGGCGGCGGGCCGGCGAACTCCGCCTTGCCCGGCAGCGGCGGCGGCGCGGCGAGCCGGGAGGCCGTCGGGACGGCCTCGGTCCGCTGCACTCGCCAGGCCGTGGCCCGGGCGACCTCGTGCCCGCGGGAGCTCATCGTGGCCTCGAGCAGCTCGACGCTGAGTCCCGGACGCGCCCGCCGTGCCGTGACGGTGATCTCGCCGACCGGGATCGGCCGCAGGATCTCGCAGGTGAACCGGGTGATCATCATGTCGTCACGCGGGTGGACGCGCTCCATGGCCCGGCTGAGCAGGGCGCTCGGCGGCCCCCCGTGCTGTGCCCGCGGGTCCCACGGGCCTGTCGTGTGTACTGTCGCCTGCCACCGATCGTCTCCCAGTGGCACGTAGAAGCTGTCTGCCATAAGAAAAAGGCTAGGAAGCGGAGCCTGAGCGTGACACCGCGGCAGCAACACACTCGCGGTGGTGAAAGGTACCGCGAGTGGTGGTGACACCAGCAGCGCCGCGGGTCGGCTAGTACCCCTCCCGGGCTACATCAGGGCGGACATGACGGTGTCGAGCGTCGACGGGGGCTCGGGCGCCGCCGGGCGGTGCGCGGCCGGCATCTCGGCGCGGGCGGCGCGGTCGTAGATGTCGGCGGCCGCCTCGTGGAAGCCGGCCGGCAGGCCGGCCGCCGCCATGGACGCGGCGATCTCCTCCATCTCGGCGACCCAGCGCCAGCCCTTGGCGGCCGCGGCCGCCGCTGACCGCTCGGACTGCTCGCCGAGGGCCCGCTGTGACAGCGACCACTCGGTGAGCAGGGTCTGCTCGACGCCGCTGGCGCGGGCCAGCGCGCGGGCCGCGAGCAGCAGCGCCGCGCTGCCCTTGGTCCACGCGGCGTAGGCCATCTTCACCGACGAGGCCGCGTACAGCGGCCCCTCCGCGATCCGCGCGTCCAGCCGGGAACGGCTGAACAGGATGCGGACCTCGGCGGCGTGCGGGCCGGACAGGTACAGCCGGGTGTCCCCGGCCACCTCGGGCGGCATGCCGATGATGCCGCCGTCCACGTAGGTCGCGCCCGCGGCGGTGACGACGGCGCAGACCTGCTCCGCGGTCGCGACCGAGATCGCGTTGGCGTCGACGTAGCGCCCGGCGTACCCGGCGGACGCCACCTGCCGCGCCACGTCGAGGGCGGCGTGCGGCGGGCAGACCGACAAGATCACCGAGGACCGCGCGATCAGCCGGTCGAACGTCACCCCGGTCAGCCCGGCCGCGAGCGCGCGCCCGGTTGACGCGCGGGACCGCCCGGCGGGGTCCCACAGCACCTCGTGGCCGACCGAGACCAGGCAGCCGCCGACGGCGGCGCCCATCTCACCGGGGTGCAGCAGCCCGACGGTCGCCATAAGGGCCTCCAGCGCGTTAGGCGGTATTCGCCATTATTGTGCCGGTTCGCCCGGTGAGCGCGGATACCGGACGGAACCGCGGCACAACTGGTACCTGATTCCTCGCTGCATTCCCCGCGGCTGCCGGTTCACCCGCCCCGGCGCTACCAGGCGATGCCGGGCAGGCCGCCGGCCGTGAAGATGGCCGGCGTGGGGAGCGGGGTGAACGTCCAGTTGTTTCTCTCCAGGGTCAGCTCGCCAAGGCGAACCGACGTGCCGTGGCCCGGCGTGACCACGGACCACTCGATAAGCAGCGTGGCACCGGTGCTGCTCGACCACACGGTGGCCGGGTAGACCGCCGACCCCGCCGGCACGCCGATGGTCTTGACGTACGGGAAGGAGCGCCACTCCGCCCCGTTGGCCAGGCGCGTTTGCATGGGCCGCCACTCAAGTACCCAGCGCACGGTGGTGGGGCTGATGTGCCCGCCCGGGCCGGCGGACAGGAGGCAGAAGAGCGTGGTCCCGTTACCGCTCAGCACCGGGAAGAAGGTGCCGCAGGAGCCCGTAGGGTACGGGTCGCCGCCGAGGTCCTCGATGACCTTGCTGTCCGTCATCAGGTCGCCGCCCGCCGCCGTGACATCCACGCTGCGCACCTCGAGCAGGTAGCGCGGGGTTCCTCCCGACTTGCTGAGCACGGGGAACGCGATCGCCCTGTCCCCGTCGATCCAGCTGAGCGCCGGGTACTGCCCGGGGTACCGCCCGGGCCGGACGCCGGGCATGGCGTCAGAGACAACCGCCGACGTGCTCACGGTGGACCACGTCCGCACCGGCCAGCCGGTCGCCACCGAGTAGACGCGCAGTTCCCTGATGCCCGTGCCGGTTACCGACTCGCTGGCCAGGGCGACCGCGAGTTCCTTACCCGAGGCGGACAGCGCGATCGCGATGACCCCGGGCAGCGACTGGATCGGCAGCCGGGTCAGCCGCGAGGGGAAAGGTTTCCCGGGGATCGTCGTGAGCAGGTAGAACCGGACATCCGGTCCAGCGCTGCCGGAGGTGGGCGTCGCGGCGACGGCGAACGTCCGGTCGTCGGCCGCGCCGGACACCGACACGAACGTGCTGCCGGGGGGCGGCGAGATGTATGCGACCGTCCCGCCGGTGCGGGTCTCGCCGACGACCAGGCCGTTCGGCGCGCCGGACTGTCCCGATGCCGGATGGAGCGCCACGTAGTACCCCGGCAGCCTGCCTTCGGCGGGGGCAACCGCGGTGGCCGACGAGGACGCGGTGGCCCGCGGAGCCACGCGCCCGTTCGGGAGGTCCTTGACGGTCACCAGCGAGACGGCCAGCGCGACCACCGCAACCGCGGCGAGGAGCGGCGCACCCCAGGACCACCGGAAGCGCGGGCCGCGCCGCCGGTGCCGCGGTCGGCCAGGCGATAGCCCGGCGGCGGCGGCCGTCAGCCGCAGCGGCGGCGCGTCGGTGACCGTGCCGGCCAGGTCCCGCAGGGCCGCCGCGGTCTCGGCCGTGAGCCAGCCCAGGTCGTCGTTCTCGTTCAGCACAGCCCCTCCCGCATCATCCGGCCGAGCGCGGCGACCGCCCGGGACGTGGTGGACTTGACCGTGCCCCGGCTCACGCCCATGGCGCTCGCGGTCTCCTCCTCGGACAGTTCCAGGTAGTAGCGGCAGACGAGCGCCTCGCGCTGCCGGCCCGGCAGCCGCCGCAGCCCGGCCAGGATCCGCCGCCGGTCCTCGCTGATCAGCGCCGCGGTCTCGGCCGACGGTGGTTCCCCCAGGTCAAAGGCGGCCAGCAGGTCCCGTCGGGTGCGCCGGTCCCGCCGCTTGACCGCGTCCCGGCACCCGTTGAGCACGGCCGAACGGACGTATGCCTCCGCCTTCCCCGGGTCGCTGAGCCCATGCCAGCGCCGGAACAACCCGAGGAACGCGTCCTGCACCACGTCCTCCGCGGCGGGCCGGTCGCCGAGCATGAGCAGCGCGATCCTGATCATGCTCACCGCGTGCGCCTGGTACAGCGCGGTCACCGCCCGCGCGGCATCCTCCCGCGGCGGCCCGTAAGGCGGCCCGGACTGGCGCCCGGGCGCGTCGGAACCAGCGTCCAGTGTGCCCACGGTGAAGAGACGACGGGACCGGCGGCGGGGTTGCCTCCCACGGGTTATCAGGACACGGGTTACCAGGCGATGGCCTGCGGGCTGGTGAGGGGAAGGATGCCCGACGGCAGCCGAAGCGGCGTGAACGTGCCGTGACTGATCACGCCGACGTGAACGGAGCCAGCGAAAGCGCCGCCAAGCCGCAGCGTCGCTGAGGCACTGTGGCCGCTGCCGCCGCTCGGGCTGGTCGTCGCCTGAGGGGCGGTCGCGATGGCCCATTCCCCGATGAGCGCGGACCCGGACGGGCTGGCCCATAGCGTGCCGGCTTGCCCGGCGAAGTTCATCCCGGCGGCGTCCGGGCCGGCTACGGTTGCCTGCCGGGTGACCTGGTAAGCGACGGTGTACTTGCCGGCCGCCGGGGCCTGCGGCGAGGCCTGGTAGGCGCGCCAGGTGATCGTCCACTGGTTAGGCCCGGTCGGCAGGGGCCGGATGTCGGTCGTGACACAGGCGATCGTCTGGCCGTCTGCGCTGATGACGGGCGGAATGAGCCTGCACTGCGGCGGGGTATTCGCCGCCGCCGACCAGATGAGCTGGCTGTCCGCGATCAGGTCGCCGCCGCTCAGCGGCCCGTCGACGTTTAGCCTGCGCACGCTCTGCGTGCTCGCCGTCGCGTCAATGGTGGAGAACGCGATGGCCCGGTCGCCGTCGATCCAGGTCAGCAGGTTCTGCGGGGACGCGCCCGGGTTCCACATGGCGGGGGCGTCTTTGGTGCTCCAGGCGAGCAGCGGGCGGCCGGTGGCGACGGAGAAGACGATGATGCGCCGCTGTCCCTGCGTCGGCCCGGTCTCCGCTACGGCGAGGTACTTGCCCGACGCGGACAGCGCCGAGGCGACGACGCCGGACTGCTGCGCGATGGCCGTGGAGCCATAGGAGATCACGTGGTCGGTGCCTGGTGCGAGTACCAGCAGGAACCACAGGCCAGTCGTCGGTGACCCCCCAGTTTCCGTGGCGAAGGCGAAGAACGTGCGGTCGTCGGCAGCCGCCGTCACGCTCTCGAACGACATGTGCGGCGGCGGCGTGACCGGCAGCGTCTCCCCGGTGACGGAGTCGCCCATCAGCAGGCCGTCAGACGAGCCAGGCCCTGCGGCCGGGTCAACCGCCACGTAGTAGCGCGGCACCCCGCCGGGTCCGGAGTTGGTGAGCACGGGCTGGGGAACCACGCCATCGTTCTGCGGCCCCCTGACGAGGACCAGGGTGACGGCCACCGCCACGACCACCGCGGCGGCGGCGACCGGGGCGAGCCAGGAGCGCAAGCGGGGGCTGTTCCCGCGGCGCCAAGAGCGGCGCGACCACCGCCCGGCGGACCGCGACCCGCCCGGGGCCGGGTCGAGCCGAAGCGGCGGCACCTCGCGGACCGTCGCCGCGATGGCCCGGGTGGTGGTGCGGATGGCGTCTTCTTCCCGGCTCATGATCCCTCACTCAGCGTCCGGCCGACCGCGGCGAGCGCCCGGTGCGTGGCTGACTTCACGGTGCCGCGGCTGACCCCCATCGCCTGGGCGGTCTCCGCTTCCGACAGGTCGAGGTAGTAGCGCAGCACGACCGCCTCGCGCTGGCGGCGCGGCAGTTTCCATAGCGCGGCGGCGACCGCGCGCTGCTCGTCGCCGAGCAGGGCACGGGCTTCCGCGGACTCGGCGAGGCCCGCGCGGCCGTCCCCGCCCCCGCCCGCGACCTCGGCGAAGTCGGCGGTGGTGCCGAGCCAGAGCCGCGAACGGCGGCGCCGCGCGGTCCGGCAGCCGTTCACCACGCTGACGCGCAGGTACGCCAGCGGCGCGGCCGTGTCGGCCAGGCTGTCCCAGCGGCGGTACAGGCCGAGGAACGCGTCCTGCACGATGTCCTCGGCGGCCCCGCGGTCGCCGGTCAGCACGACGGCCAGCCGGACCAGGCCGAGCGCGTGCTCGGCGTACAGGGTTGTCACCGCGGCCGTCGCACCCGGCGACAATCGCGCGTCAGCGATGTTCACGTACCTAGTAACTCCGTAGCCGCCGGAAGGTTGCCTGGCCCGCGGAAATCGCGGGCCCGGCATGTTCCGGCAATGCTAAAGGCGTGCACGCAGTGTGATCAGAGTCACGTGACGGCGCGGAGACGGGGCTGTGGCGAATCGGTAAAGGGAGTGCCAAGTCCGGCTCGCGGCCGTGATTCCTAATTTCCGGGACGGAATGTCCGAAGTCAGGGCGCATACCAATTCAGCCGGTCTAAACCAGGGGTCTATACCAATAACGGTGGAGAGGTCTAAACCACTGGTCAGAGCGGTTAAAACGGCGATGGGATCGTGCTTTAAGCCACACTATATCCACATTGTCGGGATCTATTTAATTGTGTACCGTCGTATTTCTTAGGACAGATCAAAGCTGGGTACAGTCCGAACAACGGAACGTTGCCAGCGCGAGGAGCGTTCAGTGCCGAAGTTCGTATATGACTTCACAGAAGGTAACAAGGATCTCAAGGACCTCTTGGGCGGGAAGGGTGCGAACCTTGCCGAGATGACCAATCTCGGGCTGCCCGTTCCCCCCGGGTTCACGATCACGACCGACGCGTGCCGCCACTACCTGGCGCATGGCACCACCCCCGACGGCCTTGACGATGAGGTCACGAGCTACCTGGAAGCACTGATGCGGACCATGGGCCGCAGGCTCGGCGACGCCGCCGACCCGCTCCTGGTCAGCGTCAGGTCCGGCGCCAAGTTCTCCATGCCGGGCATGATGGACACGGTCTTGAACATCGGCCTGTCGGACGACTCGGTCGACGGCCTGGCCAAGCAGTCGGGCAACGAGCGGTTCGCCTGGGACGCCTACCGGCGGCTGATCCAGATGTTCGGCAAGACCGTCCTCGACATCAAGGGCGACCACTTCGAGCACGCGATCGAGGCGGCGAAGCAGGCCAAGGGCGTCACCAGCGACACGCAGCTGAACGCCGAGGACATGAAGGCGCTCACCGCGACCTTCAAGGAGCTTGTCGTCACGCACGCGGGCCGGGAGTTCCCGCAGGACCCGCGCGAGCAGATGAACCTCGCGGTGCTCGCGGTGTTCGACTCGTGGAACTCGGACCGCGCCGTCCTCTACCGGCGGCAGGAGCGCATCCCCGGGGACCTCGGCACGGCGGTCAGCGTCGTGGCCATGGTGTTCGGCAACCTGGGCGACGACTCAGGCACCGGCGTGGCCTTCACCAGGGACCCGGGCACCGGCGCGCAGGGCGTCTACGGCGACTACCTGCAGAACGCGCAGGGCGAGGACGTGGTGGCCGGCATCCGCAACACGGTGCAGCTGCAGGACCTCGAGCGGATCGACAAGGCGTCCTACGACCAGCTGCTCGAGATCATGCGGGTGCTCGAGAACCACTACCGCGACCTGTGCGACATCGAGTTCACCATCGAGCGCGGCAAGCTCTGGATGCTGCAGACCCGGGTCGGCAAGCGCACCGCCGCGGCGGCCTTCCGCATCGCGGTGCAGCTAGTGAACCAGGGCATGATCGACCTGGACGAGGCGCTCAGCCGGGTGTCGGGCGAGCAGCTCGGCCGGCTGATGTTCCCGCGCTTCGACACGACCGGCGAGGGCATCAAGCGGATCACCAAGGCGATCTCCGCCTCGCCGGGCGCCGCCGTCGGCAAGGCGGTGTTCAGCTCCAAGGCCGCGGTCAAGTGGGCCGCGCGGGGCGAGGACGTGATCCTCGTCCGCCGCGAGACCAACCCCGAGGACCTGAACGGCATGATCGCCGCCCAGGGCGTGCTGACCAGCCGCGGCGGCAAGACCAGCCACGCGGCCGTGGTCGCCCGGGGCATGGGCAAGACGTGCGTCTGCGGCGCGGAGGAGCTTGAGGTCGACGCGAAGGCGAAGACGTTCACCGGCCCGGGCGACCTCGTCATCCGCGAGGGCGACGTCATCTCGATCGACGGCACCTCGGGCGCGGTGTACCTGGGCGAGGTCCCGGTGGTCGCGTCCAACGTGGTGCAGTACTTCGAGGGCGAGCTCAAGACCGACTGCGACGAGCTCGTCGCCGCCGTGCACACGATCATGACGCACGCCGATGCGGCGCGCCGCCTCGCCGTGCGCGCCAACGCGGACAACGGGCCTGACTGCGCACGGGCCAGGCGGTTCGGCGCCTGCGGCGTCGGCCTGGTGCGCACCGAGCACATGTTCCTCGGCGAGCGCCGCCAGCTGGTCGAAGACCTGATCCTCGCCGCGGAGGACCCGCCGGCCAGGCAGGCGGCCCTGGACGCGCTCGAGCCGCTGCAGCGCGGCGACTTCGCGGCGATCCTCGAGGCGATGGACGGGCTGCCGGTGACGATCCGGCTGATCGACCCGCCGCTGCACGAGTTCCTGCCCGACTACACGGAGCTGAGCGTCAAGGTCGCGGTGGCCGGAGACAAGGCGACGGAGCAGGACCAGCGGCTGCTGGAGGCGGTTCGCCGGCTGCACGAGCAGAACCCGATGCTCGGCCTGCGCGGCGTCCGGCTCGGCCTGGTCATACCGGGGCTGTTCGACATGCAGGTCCGCGCGATCGCGCACGCGGCCTCGGACCGGGTCCTGGCAGGCGGCAACCCGCGCCCAGAGATCATGATCCCGCTGGTCGCGACCGTGCAGGAGCTCGAGATCACCAGGGAGGCGGCGGAGAAGGTGCTCGCCGAGGTCAACGAGGAGACCGGCACCGACGTCCGTGCGCTCATCGGCACGATGATCGAGGTGCCGCGCGCCGCGCTCACCGCGGGCGACATCGCGCGGTCGGCGGAGTTCTTCTCCTTCGGCACCAACGACCTGACCCAGATGACCTGGGCCTTCTCCCGTGACGACGTGGAGGGCGCATTCTTCGCCCCCTATATCGACAAGGGCATCTTCGGCGTGTCGCCGTTCGAGACCATCGACCCGGCCGGCGTGGGGCGGCTCATCAAGATCGCCACGGCCGAGGGCCGCGCCGCCCGGCCCGGCCTCAAGCTCGGCATCTGCGGCGAGCACGGCGGCGACCCGACGTCGGTCTGGTTCTTCCACCAGGCGGGCCTCGACTACGTGTCCTGCTCACCGTTCCGCGTCCCGGTCGCCCGCCTCGAGGCGGGCCGCGCCGCGGTGGCCAGCGGCGGCAGCGACACCCGGTGACGCCTGTCCCCGGGACCGGGCGCTGAGCTCCAGGCCTCCAGCCGCGCCGGTCAGGCTCGGATTGTCGGGCGGGTGGGTCAGACTAGGAGGGTGACGTACCGCGACGGTGACGCCGAGCGCTGGGTGGCCGAGCCGCCCAAGCGGCCCGGGCGCACGGAGTTCCAACGGGACCGCGCGCGGGTACTGCACAGCTCCGCGCTGCGCAGGCTGGCCGCGAAAACGCAAGTGGTCAGGGCCGGATCCGGCGACTTCCCGCGCACCCGGCTGACCCACTCGCTCGAGTGCGCGCAGATTGGCCGCGAGCTCGGCGCGACGCTCGGCTGCGATCCCGACCTGACCGATGCCGCCTGCCTGGCGCACGACCTCGGCCATCCGCCGTTCGGCCACAACGGCGAGTCGGCCCTGGCCGCGCTCGCGGACGCCGGCGGCGTGCTGGCCTGCGGCGGCTTCGAGGGCAATGCCCAGTCGCTGCGCCTGCTCACCCGCCTCGAGCCGAAGGTGGCCGGGGCGGGACTCAACCTCACCCGGGCGACCCTGGACGCCGCGCTCAAGTACCCCTGGCTCAACGAGGCCGGCCTGCCGTCCGCGCCGGCGAAGTACGGAGCCTACGAATCGGACGCCGCCGCGTTCGCGTGGATCAGGGCGGACGTGCCCGGGCGGCGCCGCTGCCTGGAGGCGCAGGTCATGGACTGGGCCGACGACGTGGCCTACTCGGTCCACGACGTGGAAGACGGCCTGCACGCCGGGCTCATCGCGATGAAGGACCTCACCGATCCCGCGACACGTGCGGATGTCTCCGCCGTCGCCCTCACCCACTACTGCCCGCCGTCGTGGGCCGTCACGGCGGCGGAACTCGAGTCGGTCTTCGCCGAGTTCATCCAGCTCGACTGCTGGCAGTTCAGCTTCGACGGCGGTCCCGCGTCCCTCACCGCGGCCAAGAACCTGACGAGCGAGCTCGTCGGGCGCCTCTGCCAGGCCGCGGAGGACGGGACCAGGGCGGTAGCGGGCCCGGGCCCGCTCAGCCGCTACGACGCCGACCTGGCGGTCCCGCGCCGGCAGCTGCTTGAGTGCGCGCTGCTCAAGGCGATGGCCGCGCACTACGTGATGAGCCGCCGCGGCGCGGCCGCGCAGCAGGCGCGCGAGCGCGACCTGATCACCGAGCTGGCGGACGTCGTCGTGCGGGGCGCCCCGGCCACCCTGGACCCGGTCTACCAGCCCGCATGGGACGGTGCCGTGGGCGACGAGCAGCGCCACCGCGTCATCATCGACCAGCTGGCGTCGCTCACCGACACCTCCGCCCTCGCCTGGCATAAGCGCCTGTGCTAGCCGCGCGCCCCCTCCTTCCCTCCTCCTCAATCCAGCACCCCGCTATGGGCTACGTTTGGCAACAGCGAAGCGGTAGTGGAAAACGATGGGGAGGCGGCAATGACGACGTTTGTCATCGTGGGTGGCGGGCTGGCCGGCGCGAAGGCGGCCGAGACGCTCCGGGCCGAGGGTTTCGACGGCGACGTGGTGCTACTCGGCAGCGAGCCGGAGCGGCCGTACGAGCGCCCGCCGCTGGCCAAGGGCTACCTGCTCGGCAAGAACACCCGCGACTCGGTCTTCGTCCACCCGGCCGACTGGTACGCCGCGCACAACGTAGACCTGCGCACCGGTGTCACGGTCGCGATGATCGACCCCGCGGCGCACCTGGTGACGTTCGACGGCGGCACCATCGGCTACGACAAGCTGCTACTCGCGACCGGCGCGCACGCGCGCCGCGTCGACATCCCCGGCGCCGGCCTCGGCAATGTCTTCTACCTGCGGACTCTCCCGGAGTCTGACGCGCTGCGGGCCGCGTTCACGCCGGACGCCCGGGTGGTCATCGTCGGCGCCGGCTGGATCGGCATGGAGGCCGCCGCGGCGGCCAGGACCGCTGGCTCATCCGTCACGATCGTGGAGCCGCTGCCCGGTGCCCTGCACCGGGTGCTCGGGCCGGAGCTTGGCGGCAAGTTCGCCGACCTGCACCGCGCGCACGGCGTCACCTTCCGTTTCGAGGAGTCGGCCGCCGAGTTCCTCGCCGAGGGCCCCGGGTCCGCGAAGGTCGGGAAGGTCGTCACCACGACAGGCGCGGAACTGCCCGCCGACGTGGTCGTCGTCGGCATCGGCGCGGTCCCCAACGACGGGCTCGCCAAGTCGGCCGGGCTTGACGTCGGCAACGGGGTGGTGACCGACTCGGCGCTGCGCTCGTCCGACCCGGACATCTTCGCCGCGGGCGACGTGGCCAACTCGTACCTGCCGTTGCTCGGCCGCCACCTGCGGGTGGACCACTGGTCGAACGCGCTCAACGGCGGCAAGGCAGCGGCGAAGTCGATGCTCGGCCAGCCGGTCGAGTACGACCGGGTGCCGTACTTCTACAGCGACCAGTACGACCTCGGCATGGAGTGCTCGGGCCTGCCCTTCCCTGACCGCTACGATCAGGTCGTCTACCGGGGCGACACCGATTCCCTGGAGTTCATCGCCTTCTGGCTCAACCAGGGCCGGCTGATCGCGGGCATGAACGTCAACGTCTGGGACGTCACCGACGACATCCAGTCCCTCATCCGCTCGGCCAGGCCCCTCGACCCCGCCCGCCTGTCCGACCCCGCCATCCCCCTCACCGAAGTCTGACGGCGGGCCCGAGGGGCCCGGGCGGCTGCTCACGGAGCACACACTGCTGCATCTGGCGGGCTACGCCAGGAGCGCGCGCAGCACCACCGCCGTGTCGGTCAGGTCGGGGAGAACCGCGTCGGCCCCGGCCATGGCCAGGTCGTCGGCCGAGTAGGACCCGGTGGCCACGCCAACGGCCCGGGCGCCGGCGGCGAGTGCCGCCGCGATGTCGAGCGGCGTGTCACCGATCACCACCGTCGCGGTGCCGTCGAACGCCGCGGCGGACCGGCTGTGCACGGCCGCCGCGCGCCGCCGCGCCACCGCTACCAGTTCGGTCCGGTCCTCGTGGTCGTCGCCGTACGCCCCGATGCACAGGTCAAGCCACTCGCGCAGCCCGAGGGCCGCGAGCTTCACCTCCGCCACCGACCGGATGTTCCCGGTCAGCACCGACTGGTGGATGCGTCCGGCCGCGCCACCGCCGGGTCCGTCGGCGGGATCGGCGGCCATTGCCGGTGCGTCCGTCGCCGGGGCGCCCGTTGCTGATGCGGTCAGGGCCGGGGCAAGGAACGGCGCGGCCGCCGCGAGCGACGCGAGCGTCCGCGCGGAGGCCAGCGTCGCCAGGACTGCCGCCGCCCCGGGCAGCGCGTGGCCGCGGTCGGCCACGGCCGAGCGCACCGACGGCGCGTGCTCAACGAGCCCCGCGATGAACGGGTCGACATGCCGGCGGGGCTCGTCCACCCCGGCGAGGCCGAGCGTTTCCAGGATGATCGCCCGGTCGGTGCGCCCCGCCATCGGTGCGTAGGCCGACAGTGATCGTCCGAACAGCTGCAGGAACACCGCGCCGTAAAGGTCACGCCCAACGCCGTCGGCATTGAGCAGCGTTCCGTCAATGTCCCAGAGAACCAGGACATCGTCCATGGGTGCGTCCCCCCGTTCACGGGCGCAGGACTACTGCACCCGTTTCATCCACGAAAAGGCACCGCGAAAAACCTCGCGGATCAGCCCAGGCCAACAGGTCAAGCCCACTAGCCGCGAGCCAGGAAACACCATCGGAAATACCCGTCTTCGCTCGGCGGTAAGCAGGCGGTGGCAAAGCCCGGACGGGAAACCCGGCCGCCACCCGGGTGCCGCGGCGCGGACGCTGACCGCCGTGGGAGGTGCGAAGGTAACACCGGAAGTCCGACCACGGAAATAGACTCGGCTGCATGCCAGGTCGCATTCGCCAGGAAGACATCGCCGCCGTCCGCGAGCGCTCAGAGATCGCGGACGTCGTCGGTGAGTACCTGCAGCTCAGGCCGGCGGGCGGCGGCCACCTCAAGGGCCTGTGCCCGTTCCACGACGAGCGCACCCCGTCGTTCAACGTGACGCCGGGCAAGGAGCTGTACCACTGCTTCTCCTGTGGCGAGGGCGGCGACGTCATCAAGTTCGTCCAGAAGATGGAGAGCCTCTCGTTCGGCGAGGCGATCGAGCGGCTGGCCGCCCGCGCGGGCGTCGAGCTCCGCTACGAGCAGGGCGGGTACGTCCCCGGCCAGGAGACGGGCCAGCGGCGCCGGCTGGTCGATGCGCACCGCGTGGCCCAGGAGTTCTATGCCGAACGGATGCATGCCGATTCCGGCCGCCCGGCTCAGGCCTTCCTGGCGGAGCGCGGCTTCACGCTGGCTGACGCCGATACGTTCGGCATGGGCTACTCGCCGGCCGCGTGGGACGAGCTGACGAAGCACCTGCGCGGCCGCGGCTTCACCGAGGACGAGCTGACCAAGGCGGGCCTGGCCCGCAGGACGAGCCGGGGCACCCTGATCGACATGTTCCGTGGCCGGCTGATGTGGCCGGTCAGGGACCTGACGGGGGAGACGATCGCCTTCGGCGCCCGCAAGCTCAACCCCGAGGACGACCCCAAGTACCTGAACACGCCGGAGACGCCGATCTTCAAGAAAGGCCAGGTGCTCTACGGCGCCGACCTGGCCAAGCGGGAGATCGCCAAGCGGCGCCAGGCGGTGATCGTCGAGGGGTACACCGACGTGATGGCCTGTCACTTGTCCGGGGTGCCGACGGCAGTGGCGACGAGCGGCACCTCCTTCGGCGAGGAGCACGTCAAGGTCCTGCGGCGGCTGATCATGGACACCGACTCGTCCGTCGGCGAGGTGATCTTCACGTTCGACGGCGACGCGGCCGGCCAGAAGGCGGCGCTGCGCGCGTTCAGCCTCGAGGAGAAGTTCGTCACGCAGACCTTCGTCGCCGTGCAGCCGGACGGCCTCGACCCGTGTGACCTGCGGCTCAAGCACGGCGAGGCCGCCGTCCGTGACCTTGTGGCCCGGCGGGTGCCGCTGTTCGACTTCGCGATCAGGGCGGTGCTCGCCAAGCACAACCTCGAGACGCGCGAAGGACAGTTCGCCGCGATCGACGAGGCGGCGCCGATCATCATGCGGATCAAGGACCAGGCGAAGTGGAAGCAGTACGCCGTCGACCTCGATAAGTGGATCGGGTTCAATGACGAGCGGTACATCCTGGACCGGGTTCGCCGGGCCGCCGGGGCAACCCGGGGAAGCCGGAGCACCCGCGCACGTTCTGCTGCGCCCGCGGCACCGGAGGCGGGCGCGCAGCGGCGCGCGCCTGCGTCACCGGGGGCGGGCGGCCAGGCGCCCGCGGAGCGGCCGTACGACCGCCACGACCCGGTGCTGCGGGTGGAGCGGGAGGCGCTGAAGCTCGCGGTGCAGTGGCCGGCGCTCATCGGGCCCGAGTTCGACACGCTCGGCGCGGCCGCGTTCACCGTGCCGGCTCACGCCGCGGTGTTCGGGCTGATCGACACCTGCGGCGGGGTGGGCACCGCGGGGCGGGCGCGCGACTGGGTCGCGGCGCTGCTCGAGACGGCGCCGGATGACCGGGTGCGCGCGTTCGTGACCGAGCTCGCGGCGGAACAGACGCTCCAGGTGGCGGGCGAGCCGGATGAGAAGTACGCGGACGTGGTGCTCGCCCGGGTGGGGGAGCTGGCGGCGGGCCGGAAGATCGGCGCGATCAAGGCCCGGCTCCAGCGAATGAACCCGGAGGAGGACCAGGCGGCGTACGGGCGGATGTTCGGCGAACTCGTCGCGCTCGAACAGCGCCGCAAAGTGCTGCTCGACCGGGCGACCGGCGG